>MDSV01113954.1_pt1 | contig 16423 bp, 12 predicted proteins | sample 810851 | NCBI WGS metagenome assembly MDSV01 (sample SAMN05326640, study PRJNA326480) | marine metagenome | isolation source: seawater | place: Atlantic Ocean: North East | collected 2012 | reverse complement strand
TTTGGAGGTCTATTCCCATTCTGGCTCAAAAGCTACCGGTATTAATCCTATCGAGTTTGCGATAAAAGCGGCTAAATATGGAGCTGGAGAGATATTACTTACCTCAATTGACCGAGATGGGACATACGCAGGTTATGATATTGAAACAATATCAAAAGTAAGTAATTCGATCTCAATACCAATAATAGCATCAGGTGGAGCTGGAAGTTATAAGCATATGTTAGATGCGGTAAAGCTAGGTAATGCTTCAGCTATAGCTGCTGCAAGTATTTATCATTTTACTGATTTGACTCCTCTTTTAGCAAAGAAGTATTTAAATGAGAATGATGTACCTGTGCGTCTCTAATTATTATAATTTTGTTTATTCTGATATCGATAATGACCAAAATGATTTATTTTTATGCATAAATATATTTTAAATATAACCTCTCAAATAAAGCTTTTTTTTCTACAAAAAATAAGACGATTAAACAGACTATTAGATTACCCTTCTCAATTATTTATATTTCGATATTTAAGGGTTCAATATGGATATCTTTTTTATATCAGGAGCGCTTTGAAGCGGCAATTAAAACCTATTCCAAAAGATTTATATTTAAAATTAGATCACCCAAAAAAAATTTTAATACCAATGATCGAGTCATCGCATTATCAATTTTACCATTTACTTGGTCTAGCTAAAGCTCTGCAATTAAGAGGTGCAGATGTAAAGTTATTACTATGCGGTTCTTTGTTGAATGGTTGTGAATTAAAAAGCATAAGGACTAGCGAGCAAGACCCTTGTTTTAGCTGTAGATTTAACCATGAAAAAGTAATTCCATTTTATAACTTAGATACTGTTCAGTTATCTGATTTTATTTCAAAAAAGGAATTGCTGTTAATCGAAACAGAAGGTAAAGAATTAATAAAAAATACCCCTGAAAGCTATATCTATCAGGATATTGATATAATGCCAATGGTAAATGAATCTGTGACGAGATTTTTCTATGGTGCATCTTCTGACTATAGCGAAAAAAAAGTGAGGAAAGTTCTTTATTCTCATATTCAAAGTTCAATGGTTGGTATAGCAGCTGCTAATAAAATATTCTCACAGTGGCAACCAGATATAGTATTTAGCAACATGGGTGCTTATTCAGCTTTCGAACCATACTATAGAGTCGCTGTAAAAAATAATGTTAAGTACAATATGATTACAACATCTGAATTTGACTATTTTAGGAAGTTATTTAATTGGTATGAGTTAAATGATAGTAAGAGATTTTTGAATTGGGTGGAAAGCAGAAAATCAAAATTCTTGACAAGTAGCGAGGAAATCGAACTTGAAGAGTTTCTGAAAACAAGATCAAGCGGAAAGAGCGATGTTTTTCTTGAATTTGGCTATTTTGATTCTGATAATGAGAAAGAGATGAGCTTTAATATTGACAAAAAGAAAAGAAATATTTTTTTATTTTCTAGTATATATTGGGATGTCGGGTTAAATGAATTAAATACTATCTATGATGGAATGCTTGAGTGGGTAATAGATTCCATTGAAATAATTAAAAATCAACCAGATACGCACTTGTATATAAAAACCCATCCTGGAGAATACTTTACTACAAGTAGATCTCTAAAAACTGTCGAAGATTTCATTATTGAGTCGTTTCCAAATTTGCCAAGTAATGTAACTATTCTTTCCCCGAGCATGAAAATTAAACCGTATGACTTATTTTCTTTTATTGATCTTGGGCTTGTATATAATGGGACAATTGGTTTAGAGATGCTTTTAAATAATATACCCGTAGTAAATTCTGGTATAGCCCCATATATGGCTTTAGATTCAGTTATGACTCCTAAGTCACTTAATGAATATAAGAATTTTTTAAGAGATGAATCTATAGCGATTAACGTTAATCGGAATGAAGTGAATATTTTTGCTTATTTTTATTTTATAAAAACATTAATTCCTTGGACCATTACGGATAAAGCAAGAGATAACAATTTCCGGCAATATAAATTTGATAATCTTTCAGAAATACTTCCGGGAGAGGATAGATATTTAGATCATATGTGTGATTGTATTTTAAATAAGGATGGAGTAATTCCTGAGTGCTGGTAAATGAAAATATATTATAAACTATTAAGGCATCTAAAATCTGGAACCTTGATTAGAGCTTTAGTAAGGAAAACTAAGTCTTTATTTATGGCTATAAATGCACCAATTGGTGATGAGTACTATGGCGAAAAAGCTGAAAATTACTTAAATCATAGGAAAGATGAGATCTTTTGGATTAAAGAGGAAGAGGTGCTTGTTCGATCTTTGTCTAAATTAAAAGATATAACTAATATTCTTGACATTCCTTTTGGTACAGGAAGATTCATTGATATTTATAGGAAAAATAATTTTAGAGTATCTGGTGTTGACTCCTCAGAAGATATGATTGATGTTGCAAGAAATAAATTTGGCAGTAAAGTTGATGAGTGTGATATCAGGATAGAGCTTTCAGTAGACTTATCTTATGGCGATAATGAATTTGATCTTCTTGTTTGCTATCGTTTTTTACCATGGATTATTTCTTTTAAAGATTTAAGAATATCGCTAAAGGAATTTAATCGCGTCTTAAGACCAGAAGGTTATGCACTTCTGGAGTTTTGTGTAAATTGTAGTGATATAGTTACAGAAATTACAGAAATTGACAATAATTCGATTATCTGGGATAAATTTAATGAAATACAGATAAGGGAAATATTGTTGAATCATGGATTTGTAACAGATGATATTATTCCAATATTTAATGATGAAGAAAATCCAAATGTTACTTTATTTGTTTGCAGAAAAATTAGTACTTAATAATTGTATTGCAGGTCTAGAGATTTTATAGGAATCTTTCTTGAGAGAAAAAATTATATCTTTGCTTAGAAATATTAAACAAACTATTTATAATTTTGGTCTGTCTATAGAGCCAATAGGTGATATTTCTGTGGTGCATTCTCTAGGACAAGATGATCTAAAAGCATTGATTTATAAAGGCGATCCAATTAGTAGTTTTGTTTTCAGTTGTCCGATTAGTAGGGTTAGATCGTGGGGTGGTAGATCAATTAATAATGATCACCCCCAAGTTGCCTCTCTTAATTATTACAAGGAAACTGGTGATAAAAACTTTAAAAACTCACCATATTATAAGTTTTCTTCTGATTATAATAAAAATATTTTTACCGCCTCTCAAGCATTGGGATTGGATCAAAAAAATGCCCCTGGTTTGCATGATCATGACCCAAAAGCTTCGATTTATCCTTGGACTTTGTATGGCCCAGAGAAAGAACTAGAAGTATTTTACAAGACACTTCACTCCGAGCATGGATATGAATTCAATGATAGTCCTGAGAATAAAAATATACGACTTCATGATGTTTTCTTAGAGAGAGGCCAAAAAGAAATCGATAGATTGATCCATGTTTTTAATTCTATACAAAAAAATAATTATCAACGCTCAACTAAATATGACGGCGATATATGTGCCAATATTTTATATCGAGAGAGTGAATGGGTTGTGCTCGTTACTAGAGGTATGCATCGAATTGCTGCTCTAGGAGCTATAGGTTCCAAGGAAGTGCCGATTAGGATCAGGCGATCTGATATAATTAAATATTCCGACCTCGAATATCTCCCTAATGTCATTAATGGGAATATTACGTTAGAAGGAGCGGAATTAGTTTTTAATAGCATTTTTAATTATAACGCTAAAGGCGTTTACGTGAATGTAGTAGGATGGCCATAATTAACTTATTGCTAATTAATATAAAAAAAGTGCACTAATGATATTTAAATCAAGTCCCTCAAAGTTTGGTAAAGGCACCTCATTATTATGGAATGGTAATAATCTTAATATAGTTAATTCTTTTATTTATAGACTAATTTTTAAAAGCAAGAATAAAAAAAATTCATTACCTTTTAAGCAATATTTTTTTGAATCAGCAAGATCAGCAATTTATAATATTCTAGTATCTCAAAATATTGGTATCGGTGATCAGGTAGTTGTTTGTTCATTTACTTGCGATGCAGTTTCTTATGCGGTTTTTAAGGCCAAAGCAAAGATTATTTATGTTGATATTAATAATGATTTAAGCATGAATGATGATGATGTTCTCAGTGCTATCAATCCATCTACAAAAGCAATAATTATGCAAAACTCATTTGGTAGGCTTGGTCTTCGTCTAGAAACTATAAAAAAAATTAAAAACCTGGGTATTTTACTAATAGAAGATTGCTCTCTCTCTTGGGGGAGCAAAAATGATGAATATTCTCATGGAGAGTTTGGTGACTTTTCAATATGGTCATTAGAGGTTTCAAAGACAATTACCATAGGGTGGGGTGGTATCGCTAAGATAAATAATATTGATAAAATTGCCTCCTTTGAATCTAGATATCAGCAGTTAGGAGGTATAACTTTAATTTCAGATGCCAGGAGAATATTTCAACTTTGGTTCAGCCTTTTGATGACTAAAGTTAAAATACCTGGAGCTATTTTGATTTGGTATGGGTTATATGGATTGAAAATATTTAGAGTGTCTAATAATTATAAAAATACAAATACAGAAAAAAAACAAAAAATGGGAAAAATAAGCTCACTATTATATTTATATTTAATTCCTTATTTAGAAGATATTTTTGATTTAACAAATAAAAATTATCTAAATCTTTTATCTGTTGCAAAAAAAAATGGAATTAATTTACTACATGATGACATTAAAGGTGAATATATTGTGTCGCCAAGATTTCCATTACTAATAGAAAAATGTTTTTTTGACCAAGTTTACGAAAAAGCTCAAAACTTAGATTTAGAGATAGGAAGATGGTTTGATCAAGTGCCACCAATCCTAGAAATAGGTGAAGTTTTGGTTTTTTCTTGCGATAATGCGAAAAGAATTTCGGGCTCTATTATCAATCTTCCGTGTCATTGGAATTTAAAAGAAAAAGAAATGGAAAAAATAAAAGCTTTATTAATTTTTATTGCTTCAATTCATAAAGAAAAACAAAGAGGTTTTGAAGTTTGAATTTGTCTCATTTTGATACTGATTTTTGTAATTTTTGGCACTAAATTTAAATATACAATTATTTGATTAAACTAAAAGCAATATGATTAATGATTGTAAATTTCAATATTAAATTTCATTATTTTAGGATAAAAATATGCATGATAAGATCGCATTGGTTACAGGAGTCACAGGCCAAGATGGCTCATATTTAGTTGAGCTCTTGCTTGAGAAAGGCTATCAAGTTCATGGAATTAAACGAAGAGCTTCATCATTCAATACTGAAAGATTAGATCACATAGCTGATAATGATGCCTTAGTAAATGGAAGCTTTGATTTGCATTACAGCGACATGACTGATGGTTCAAGTTTAGTTGGCCTCATAAAAAAAGTACAACCAACTGAAATTTATAATTTAGCAGCTCAGTCGCATGTTGCGGTTAGCTTTGAATTGCCTGAGTATACTGCTGATGTCAATGCACTCGGAGCTTTGAGATTATTAGAAGCTATTAGGTTATTGAATTTAGAAAAGAAAACAAAATTTTATCAAGCTTCAACTTCTGAATTATATGGCTTGACTAAAAATATTCCTCAAAACGAAGAGACCCCTTTTTATCCGAGGTCACCATATGCGGTTGCAAAACTTTATGCATATTGGATAACTGTAAATTATCGTGAGGCTTACGGGATATATGCTTGTAATGGGATTTTATTTAATCATGAATCCCCAAGAAGAGGAGGAACTTTTGTTACTAGAAAAATTACACAAGGTCTTTGTAATATTTCTCAAGGTCTTCAGGATTGTCTATATTTAGGTAATTTAGATGCAAAAAGAGATTGGGGTCACGCTAAAGATTACGTTGAAATGCAGTGGCTCATGCTGCAACAAGATAAACCTGAGGATTTTGTAGTAGCGACTGGTCAACAGAGTAGTATTCGAGATTTTGTCCTTATGACTGCAAAAGAATTAGGCATTGAATTAACATTTGAAGGAAGTGGTTTGGACGAGATTGCTCGTGTCACAAAGATTGATCCAGATAAGACTCTTGAAATCAAATTAAATGATATTATTGTTAGGATTAGCTCAGAGTTCTTTAGGCCTACAGAAGTGGATAATTTACTGGGAGATTCATCAAAAGCAAGGGAGAAGCTTGGTTGGAGTCCAACTATAAGTATTGAGCAACTTTGCAGGATGATGGTAGAAGAAGATTTGAATACAGCTAAACAAAATTCTTTATTAGCTAATCATGGATATCAAATTTCATTACCACAAAAAGACTAGTTCTTGTTATTCATGGTTGTTGAGAATAATGAAAATCATAATTAATTAAGTAATGATTGACAAGATTCAAGTAAACGATAAGCATGCTAGAATTCTTAGTTATAGAGTTAAGTTTAGATATATACAGGTAAATATATTGTAATGAATGAGAAAAAGAAAATTCCCATCTATAAACCGTATTTATTTGGAAATGAAAAGAAATATGTTAATGCATGCATTGATTCAACGTGGATTTCTTCTCGAGGACGTTTTATCAATAAATTTGAGGAAGAGTTTTCTAATTTCATTGGTGTGAAACATTCATCATCTGTCTCAAATGGCACGGTGGCAATACATCTAGCCTTATTAGCATTAGATATAAAGCCTGGTGATGAGGTAATAGTGCCTACATTAACTTATGTTGCAACTGTAAATTCCCTGAAATATATAGGCGCCGTTCCAGTATTTATCGATTCTTTGAATGACTCATTAAATATTAATCATAATCAAATTGAATCAAAGATTACAAATAAAACTAAAGCAATATTAACCGTTCATTTGTATGGTAATCCCTGTGAAATGGATGCGTTGGTAAATATCTGCAAAAAGCATAATCTTTTCTTGATTGAGGATGCTGCTGAGGCCCTAGGGTCAAAGTATAGAAACTCTTATACTGGTACGTTTGGCGATATATCTACATTTAGTTTTTTTGGTAATAAAACTATCACTACTGGTGAGGGAGGAATGGTAGTTTCTAATAATAAAGATCTCATAAATAGGGTCTCGTATCTAAAGAGTCAAAGCGTTTCTTCCGATAAAGAGTACTGGCATGATGAGATTGGTTATAATTATAGAATGACGAATATCTGTGCGGCAATTGGCTTGGCTCAACTTGAGCAAGTGGACGATATTCTGTTTAAAAAAAATCAAATAGCGAACTGGTACCATGAAAATCTTAAGGATACTTCTATCAGATTTCAAGCAACAAATAAGGGTAATATTAATTCTTATTGGATGGTTACTGCTATAGCTAAAGATAGCTCTAATTGTTCCCAAATACGTGATAATCTTAAGGAGAATTCTATAGATACTAGGCCAGTTTTTAATCCAATGCATATTATGCCTTGCCACTTTGAAGAAAAATCTTACCCCATCGCAGAATCGTTAGGTCAGTGCGGATTTAATTTACCCAGTTACCCAAGCTTGGAAAAAAATGATGTTGATTATATTTGCAATTTTATAAAAGAAATTGCATAGCTGTTTTGTAAACTGATTATTAAGTGTTTTTGAATATATAATATATATGATTTTGGTAAGAGCTCAATTATGGAGGGCATAAAAATATGTCTGTTTTTGTTATATGAAGAAAAATAGATACAGCTCTGTTATATATTATGCTCCAGTCGAGATTAAATATTTTAATCGATGGGAGTACTATAATGTTGATTTAAAAATGCTCAAAGATTCTCATGAACATGTCTATATATGTCATAAATTCATCGATTTCTTTAAATTAATATTTACAAAAAAAATAGATTTAGTATATTTTTGGTGGTGGCATTTATCTTCATTGATTGTGTTGATATCTAAGTTTAAGGGTATCGAAACTATCGGGACAGGTGCCGTTCATATGTATGATGAAAGTGGTGCATCTGATTTTTATAAGAAAGGGTTCTTTTATCGTTTTTTTAATAGAGTTACTTGGTTGTTAGCCAGTAAGATTCTTTTTATCTCTGAAAGTCAATATAGACAAGTAACATCTCATGAGTCTGTCACAAATGCTTGTGTATTGAAATCATCATCAATACATACTAGGGCAGAGCTTCTTTTGTTATCGAATAATAAAAAAATTGACTCAAAAATTCGATTAATGACAGTTTCTTGGTTAACTAAAGATCAATTACAAAGAAAATCTATAGATAAAATATTAAAAGCATTATCAATTTTGCCAGAAGATATCTTGGATAAGATATCATTGTATATCATTGGTGGGGAAGGAGATGGAATTGATTATCTCAACAATTTAATTTCAAATTTTAATTTATCTTCTAATGTATTTATTGAGGTTGATGTAAGTAATGAGAGAAAAATACATTTATATGGATCTTCCGATCTATATATTCAGCCAAGTTACTATGAAGGTTTTGGAAATTCAGTAATGGAAGCAATGTCTTATGGTACTCCATGCGTAGTATCTGCAAATACAGCTCAGCCCGAAGTCGTATTGGATACAGGTTATATTCTCAATCAAATAACTTCTGATTCAATTTACAAAGCTATTTTAGATTACGCTAATAAATCAATTTCTGATCGTGAAAAGATGATCCAAGATGTTCGCAGTATAGTTAGTAAATTTCATTCATACGAGTCTCGATTAGAAACGTATTTGAAATTATTCGGTTAATATTTTCTTTTTTAATGGAGTATAATTTATTTATCTAAAAATAAATTATTAAATCGATATTGGGACGATATATATGTGTGGAATAGTAGGTTTCTCTGGAGATTTAGAAAATACTAATTTGCTGGATGCGACTAAAGCGCTTGATCATCGTGGGCCAGACGATTCAGGTACTTATTGTGAAAAAGATAGAAAAATAGGATTAGGTCATACACGCCTCTCAATTATAGATTTATCTTCTTTGGGGCATCAGCCTATGCTTTCAGAGGATGAGTCAGTAATTTTGGTTTTTAACGGTGAAATTTATAATTTTGAGGCACTAAGAGAGGGATTAAAGGAAAAAGGTTATTTATTTAAAAGTAAATCAGATACAGAGGTGGTTCTCACTATGTATCTTGAGCATGGTATCGATTTTCTATCCAAACTAAATGGTATTTTCGGATTAGCCATATATGACTATAGGTTGGACGAGCTTTTTGTTGCTAGAGATGCTTTAGGCGTTAAACCTATTTATTATTATTCCGATGAAGATTTATTTTCTTTTTCAAGTGAAATAAAAGCCTTGGTTAATTTAATTCCAAAAAATCTTATGCTGGATTATGAGGCGATTCAGAGATATATGACTTTTTTATGGTGCCCTGGGGATGGTTCGCCAATAAGTTCGGTCAAAAAAGTCTTACCTGGAGAAGTTATAAATATTCGAGATGGAAAAATAATCAAAAAATGGAAGTGGTACCATCATCCTCAAGCTAAACTTCCATCAAAAATAAAAAGTAGTAAGGATGCCATTAAAGCTGTTCATGATGGCTTAGCTGTTGCAGTAAAAAGACAGATGATTGCTGATGTTCCCGTTGGTGCATTTCTATCCGGAGGCTTGGATTCAAGCGCTATAGTAGCATTTGCTGCAAAATATACTCCAGATATAAAATGCTTCACAATTGAGCCTCAAGGAGGTTCAGATGAGGATGTAACAGAGGATTTACCTTATGCCATAAAAGTTGCAAAACACCTAGATGTGGATTTGGAAATCGTAAAAATTCACTCGCAAAATATAGCTGATGATATAGAAGAGATGATTTGGCAATTAGATGAACCTCTTGCAGATCCAGCCCCATTAAATGTTCTTTATATTTCAAAGTTAGCAAGAGAGAGAGGTATAAAAGTATTACTTTCAGGTGCTGGTGGTGATGATTTATTTACGGGTTATCGCAGGCATTTAGCCCATCGATATGAGAGATATTGGTCCTGGCTTCCGAATTCTTTAAAGCAGAAATTAGAAGATATTTCCTTAAACTTTAATCAAAGTAAGACACTCGGTAGAAGGTTAAGTCGTTTATTTCATGATGCAAGTGCCAATGATAATCAGAGATTGGTTAATTATTTTGCATGGGCTAGACGATCAGATTTAATGCCACTTTATAGCAGTAAAATGAGAGAATCTATACATAAAGTCAAAGCTGAGCAACCAATGTTAGATTATTTGGAAACTATCGATGATGGTGTAAGTTCTATGGACTCTTTATTAGCATTGGAGCAGCAATTCTTTCTTGCGGACCATAATTTAATCTATACTGATAAGATGTCTATGGCCGTAGGTTTAGAAGTAAGAGTTCCTTTTCTCGATTTAGATCTTATTGAAATAGCATCTAGAGTCCCTGATTTTTATAAACAAAAAGGTCGAACTGGAAAATGGGTACTTAAAAAAGCAATGGAGCCTTACCTTCCTAATGATATTATTTATCGACCAAAGACTGGATTTGGAGCCCCCTTAAGAAGATGGATCAGAAATGATCTTAGGGGAATGGTGGGAGAGTATCTTTCTAGGGAAAAGATCGAGGATAGAGGTTTATTTGATAGCGGAAATATCCAAAAATTAATAGCTGATAATGACTCCGGGCATCGGGATCATGCCTATACAATATTCTCATTACTCTGTGTTGAGATTTGGTGCAGAAAGTTCTTTTGATACTTAAGGTGATCAAAAATGAAACATGAAAAGAAAAAGGTATTCGAATTTTGGAACAATGCTTCTTGTGGCGAAGAAATGTATTTACGTGGAAATAATAAAGAGGATTATCAGGCTCATAGTGAGTTTAGATATTCCCTAGAGCCTTATATCTATGATTTTGCAAACTTTAATTCATACTATGATAAAAAAGTTCTTGAAATAGGAATTGGCCTTGGTGCCGATCATCAATATTTTGCTGAAGCGGGAGCAGAATTATATGGGATTGATCTTACTGAACGTGCTGTAATTCATACCAAACATAGATTGAGCTGCTTTAACTTAAAATCAAAAATAGAAAAAAGCGATGCTGAAAATTTAAGTTTTTCTGATGAATCATTTGATTTGGTCTATTCATGGGGTGTTATTCATCATAGTCCTAATACACAAAAATGTGTTGATGAGATCTGGAGGGTACTAAAAGATGGCGGTAGTGCCAAAGTAATGATCTATCATAAATGGAGTATGGTTGGTTTTATGCTCTGGCTAAGATATGCGATTTTAAATCTTAAACCTTGGCGTTCATTGAATTATATCTATGCTAATTATCTTGAGAGTCCAGGTACTAAAACTTATACAACAAAAGAAGCCGAAAAGATGTTCTCGAAATTCAATATAGTCCAAGTTAAGACGGTCCTTTCGCATTCTGATTTGATATCATCAGATTCTGGACAGCGGCATCGTGGCATTTTACTGAACATAGCCAAGAAAATTTGGCCGAGAGAGCTCATTAAATTTTTATTGCCATGGGCGGGTTTATATATGTTAATAAAGGTGCAAAAGTAAACAATGAAACAGCTTGTACAAAACTTAAAAAATGGGGCAACATCATTAATTGATGCCCCGGCTCCTAATGTTATTGATGGATGTCTACTTATAAATACCAACCTAAGCTTGATTTCACCTGGGACGGAAAAAATGCTTATTGACTTTGGGAAGGCAAACTTTCTCAATAAAGCGATGCAACAACCGCAGAAAGTAAGGCAGATATTAGAAAAGGCAAAAAATGACGGAATCTATGCTACATATGAGGCAGTAAATTCCAAATTATCAGAACCAATAACACTAGGCTATTGTAATGTTGGCGAAGTTGTTGGAATCGGAAGAGGGGTTACGGGATTTAAACTCGGTGATAGAGTGATCAGCAATGGCAGTCATGCCGAAGTGGTATGTGTACCAAGCAATTTATGTTCACGTATTCCAAAAAATGTAACAAATGAAGAAGCATGCTTTACAGTACTTGGGGCTATTGGGCTTCAGGGAATTCGTCTAGCGAAACCAACATTAGGTGAAAAATTCGTGGTATTTGGTCTAGGTGTGATTGGTTTATTGACAGTTCAGATTCTGCAAGCAAATGGTTGCAAAGTTCTTGCAGTGGATTTAAATGATGAAAGATTGAATATAGCAAAAAAAATTGGAGCAATCACAATTAAGTCAACCAATGATATTGATATATTAGATTTTGCTGATTCTTTTTCAGAAGGTAATGGAGTTGATGGAGTCATAATTGCAGCTTCCACAACTGATGATAATCTTATTAGTCAGGCCGCCAAGATTTGTCGCAAAAGAGGAAGAGTAGTACTCATTGGTGTAGTGGGGTTGAATCTATCCAGAGATGATTTCTATGAAAAAGAAATATCTTTTCAGGTGAGCTGTTCATATGGCCCGGGAAGGTATGAAAAAAACTATGAAAATAAAAATTACGATTATCCAATCGGATATGTTCGTTGGACAGAACAAAGAAATTTTGAAGCTATTTTGGACTTAATAAGATCGAAAAAGATAGATGCAATTCCACTGATAAGTCATAGAATTGACTTTGAGGATGCCCCTCAATTCTATAAAGGCATGGCTAATGGAGAGCAAGGGTTGGGGGTATTGCTTAAATATTCAAATAATTTTATAAAAAATGAATCCAGAACAATTGTTTTTAAAGAGAAAATGTCAAAAAGTAATAAGTCTAATCGTCCTGTTGTCATTGGTTTTATAGGAGCAGGAAATTATGCTTCTAGAGTTCTAATGCCGGCATTTAGAAAAGAGGGAGGTGAGCTTCATACAGTAGTCACCTCCAAAGGTTTGAGCGGCACAATTTATGGAAAAAAATTAGGTTTTAAATACTCTTCTACAGATATTGAGAGTGTAATTGATAATGATTCAATAAATACAATAGTTATAGCTACCAGGCATAATACTCATTCAGATCTAGTATGCGAAGCATTAAAAGCAAGAAAGAATGTATTTGTAGAGAAGCCACTTTCAATAACTAGGGATGGATTATTATCTATCGATAAGGAATATAAGAGGCAGCAATCATCCGGTCTGGGCAATAGTCATCTAATGGTTGGTTTTAATCGTCGCTTCTCAATATATACTCAAAAAATTAAATCACTCTTAACTACAATATCAGAACCAAAATCATTCATTATGACTATGAATGCTGGCTACATCCCTTCCGATCATTGGGTGCATGATGTTAATGCAGGTGGTGGAAGGATTATTGGCGAAGCATGTCATTATATCGATCTTATGAGATATCTTGCTGACTCTAAAATAATTCATGTTGCTGCACGTGGAATGGGGAAACAAAATTCAACTAAATATAATTATGACAATGTATTGATTACGTTGGGTTTTGCAGATGGATCATTTGGAAGTATTAATTATCTGGCAAATGGCTCAACTTCTTTTCCAAAGGAAAAGATAGAAATATTTACATCAGGAAAGATATTAACGTTGGATAATTTTCGTGTGTTGAGAGGGTATAACTGGAGAGATTTTAATGTTATGAAGAACTGGACACAAAAAAAAGGTCAAGCTAATTGTGTGAAATCGTTCTTAAATTCGATTTCTTCAGGAGAAACAACTATTGCATATGATGAGTTAGTTGAAGTGGCATCTGCCTCCATAGATATTGATGAAATTATACGGAATCAATCTTGAAAGTTAGTCTATATTTTCATACGCTGAAATTTTTAAAAACGAAACAATTAATTTTCCAGTTACTTAGGCGTATATATAAACCGAAAATTACTTTTATAGATTATGCTCCTAAGATTAGATCACAATCAAAATTATTTAATAAGTCACTAAAAAAGCGACAATCCTTGATTGAACCAAATGTATTTCAATTTTTGAATGAAAATGGTGATCTAGATCAGATTAGCTGGAATGGTGAGCAAAAAGAAAAACTTTGGCGCTACTATCAGCATTATTTTGATGATTTGAATTCACATGCTTGTGAGTTAAGATTGGATTGGCATCTAGATTTACTAGAGCGTTGGGTGCATGAGAATCCTCCAGGAGAGAAAGTTGGATGGGAGGCTTATCCGACATCACTTAGGGTTGTAAATTGGATAAAATGGTCATTTAGATTTAATAAACTAACAAAATTATGTGTAAGAAGCCTTTATAACCAAGGTTTATTTCTTGAAAAAAATATTGAGCATCACATTCTAGGTAATCATTTTTTTGCTAATGGGAAAGCGCTAATTTTTCTTGGTGTATTTTTTGATAATTCAATCGCTGATAAATGGATTCGCAAAGGCATGCAGATCATATCTGAAGGATTGAGGAGTCAGATTTTACCTGATGGCGCTCATTTTGAATTATCACCGATGTATCACTCACTTATTCTTGAGGATATTCTTGATTTGATTAACATATTAAGATTATATTCACCTAGAGAAGATGAAACCCTCCTAACTGAATTAGAGAATGCTGTACCAAAGATGCTGAGCTGGATGATGCATATGTCGTTTGATGATGGTTATAGTTCAAATTTCAATGACTCGGCCAATAACATAACATCAAATCCACAAGATATAATTAACTATGCCGTTGCGCTTGGGTATAACGCTCCATGTAAAAGCATCATTAATAAATTTGATTATCATCACCTAGAGAGCTCTGGTTATATAGTGGTATATAGAAATGATTTTAAAATAATTCTTGATGTTGCAAAATTAGGTCCTGACAATCTCCTTGCTCATGGTCATGCCGATACACTATCGTTTGAAATAGCTAAAGGTACAAATCGAATTTTTGTAAACTCAGGAACTTCTTGTTATGGGTTAAGTAAACGTAGAGATTTTGAGAGATCAACAAAAGCACATAATACTGTTGAAATAAATGATGTAAGCTCCTCAGAGACTTGGTCATCTTTTAGAGTGGCAAAGCGAGCTTATCCTTATGATTTATCAATAAAGAATTATAATGAAAATCTTGTTATAAATTGTTCTCATAATGGTTATAAGCGATTATCAAATAACTTATCACATTCGAGATCGTGGAATTTTAATCAGAATAAAATAGCAATAAAAGATACCGTCAGCGGTGATTATAAATCCGCAGTGTCTAGATTTATTCTTCATTCGGATGTTGTATTAAATAGAATTACAGATGATAAGTTTAATATAATAGTAGCCGATTCGTTTGTTCTTGAGCTAAATATTTGCATTGGTAATGCTAAAATAATTGAATGGGAGCATACCAATGAGTTTGGTTGTCTTTATGAAACTGTCTGTATAGAGGTTTCTCTTGTGGGTGGAAAAAGTTTGATTGAGTTAACTTAGATGAGAATCATGATTGTCACATCATTTCCCTTCCCTGAAGGAAAGGCAACTGCCAACAGAGTTAAAGTGTTTGCTCAAGAATTAATAAAAACTGATTTCATAAAAGAGGTAGTCATAATTGCAGCTTCATCTAATAAAGATGAGATATTTTTATACGAGCCATCGATTAAAGTTATAAATATTCATACAGACAAAATAAATAAAAATCGATTACTAAAGAGAGCTTGTAAAGAATTAATCTTTGCTTTTAAGATATGGTCCACAGTTAGAAATACACAAATTGAAAATATAATTATTACCATACCTTCTGTGTTTTTGTTATTGCCCGTTATTTTATATCCAAAGAAACGTTTTCTTGCTTTGGATATACGTGATGCAGTTTGGACTTACTTTTCGCGAAGTACTTTTAGTCGCATATTTAAATTTTTACTCGAAGGATTATTTAGTGTTGCAGCTAATAAAGTTGATACTGTATCCGTTACTAATACCCATGAGGCATTAGCGTTAAGAAAAATTGCGGAGATTGAACCTAAAATAATTGCTAACGGGATATCTAGAGACGATATTAATATATATAAAAAAATTCCCATTAAACCAGTGATAGGTAAGGTTAGGTTAACTTATATTGGTAATATAGGTATCGCTCAAGAACTCGATGTCCTAATTGAGCTAGCAAAAGTCAATCAAGCCTTGATAGAGATAAGTATTGTTGGGGATGGAGCAAAATTAGCTTTTTTAAAAGATAGCTGCGCGAAGCAAGGTTTATCAAATATCAAATTTCATGGAAGTGTTGCTAAGTCAGAGGTTAAGAGCTTTATGGAGACATCAGATATCCTATTTGCACAAATCGGGAAGAATTTTACTTCTGCTGTTCCAACAAAGGTATTTGAATATATAGCATCTGGTCGTAAAATATTATTAGGGCTTCCAGACGGGCCCGCTAGAGATATATTTAGTGAATTTAAAGGTATCGAGATTTTTGAGGTTGGTAATTTTTCTAATATGATGAGTTCATATTATAACTTACTAGATTATAACTTTAGTGATAAGAATAGGCGGGAAAATTTATCTATACTAGAGTCTAGATACTTAAGAGAAAAAACTATAAGTATTTATATAAATGAAATTCGAACTATTCTTAAAGGCTCTCATTGAATTATAATCAATCAATA
>MDSV01183280.1_pt1 | contig 16426 bp, 23 predicted proteins | sample 810851 | NCBI WGS metagenome assembly MDSV01 (sample SAMN05326640, study PRJNA326480) | marine metagenome | isolation source: seawater | place: Atlantic Ocean: North East | collected 2012 | reverse complement strand
TCATAGTAAGTGTTTACGACATATAAGTCGTTGTTTACGCCTATTCCTTTTAGGGCCATTTAGCACCTCCAATTAATTGGATTATGCCAAACTAATTGTCAAATTTCCTGAGGTGATTTGGAACGTGTCCCCGGAAAGTACCTCTTTTGAATTATCGAGTTGACCGTAAAATAATACATTGCCTGCGTGTGCTGTTGAACCATCTGGTGTAAATGCAGTGTCCATTACTGCAATACAGGTGATAGTTGAACCTGACGTAGCCGCGTTGTTGTAGTTTGCGTCTGCTGTATCAAATGTACAGTTGGCATTTGATGCCGCTGATCCACCCGATGCTGCCGCGAAAGTTATTGCCTTCCTTGCGTATGCTCCGCCTGTTATCTCGTAGTGTCCCCAGTTGCCTGTGCCACTTCTCGAACCTGTGCCTGCCTCTAATGCCGCTAACACATCGGACGCCGTGCCTGCGAATAGAGCAATTACTAATGTCGATGGTTGTGAAAAACTTGTGTTCCTCAATGTATGATCGAGCAACTTGTTTTCTGTGTAATTACTTGCTGATGACATTTGTTGTCTCCTTAATTAAGTTTATTTTTTTTTTGTTTTGTTATAACAAAGTTATTTATTGTTAAGCAACTTTCAATATTCTCAAGAACGTTTCGTTTGTTATTTGCCCGCTTGTAGCACCACCTCTAAACACAGCCAAGTGTTTCATTCTAAATGTGCCGTCCCTGTTGCCCGTTCCTACTATAAGTTTTCCAAAAAATATTAAACCGTCCTCAATAGGACTTGCTACCTGTGATAAAGCGGCTTGTTCACTGCCATCATTAGGATCACCTGTAATGTCCATTAACGTTTGTTCGCTCATACTAATTGCGTGGGCACTAGATGATTGTGTGCCATTCTTTGTCCAACCCCATACCAAGTATGTGCCGTCTATTAAGGTGAAGTGCCCGTTGCTCTCTATGGTACAAATATTTTGTGTGTCTGATATCTTCGAGTCGATAGCCAACGTGCTATTGGTACTGCTTACATTGTTGCTTACCTCTAACAAACACTCTTGGAATTGTTGTGAGGCCAATTCAAACCTTGCGTTGCTGGCGTTGTACACTAAAACATTTTGATCAGCTGGTGATGAAATATGTAAAGTGTCTATTATTGCGTTAGTGTTCTCTATGTTCTGTTTTATGTCTGTACGAGCAAGTCTCGGTTTATCCGATCCGCTATCGACGTTGCTGGTGCTCGCTTTTGTACTGGTTGGCCAAGTTGGCATTTTGTTATCCTCCTACCTTTGTTATTTCTAAAACTATCTGTGCTGTTTGTGATGGCGGGTTGTTTGGGTCGTTTCCGCTAAAATCTCCATTTGGTCCTGATGGGAAAGCAAACATATAAAACTTTCTAGTCTCACCCGCTGGCACTGTTGCTACTGCATAGTGCGACTGACCGCCTTGTACGACATTGTTGGTTATAAAATCTGGGTAGTTGTCCCATCTTTCTGGTGTGTTGTCAGTGCTGTCCCCGTCATCTTCTATGTTAAGGAATCCGTGAAAAAGCACACTAGGTCCGTTAGTTGAACCAAACGCACCAAAGTTGGTTTCAAAACGGCTTTGCTGACTGGTTGTCTGTATCAAATATGTGCCTGGTCCAAACTCCAATCCACCCGCTGTTATGTCTGTTGTTATGTTGTATGGATCAAAACTATCCTGCCTAAACATCATCTGGTTCCTATTACCATCGCTGTCCACTGGAAAAGTTCCGCCATCACTTTGCGAACTGCCTAAGCCTGTAGCAAAACCTTTGTAGATAAAATATGCTTTTGCCAAGTTCTGTGTGCCTGCCGAACTAAATTTGCCTGTGGCGCTGTCATAGGCCAATATTGATCCCTGCTGTGGTGTCGTCGCTAAATCAAATGTGTCTATTATTGTGTTGACGTTGTCTATGTCTTGTTTTATTTCAGCCCTTGCGTTCTGTGGGTTGTCTGTGGAACTGTCAGTGTGTGTTGTGGTTGCTTTTGAACTTGTGGGCCAACTCATTACGCAACTCGCTCATTGTTCCATCTTGTATAGTAAGTGTCCCAATCAGTGCCTGTGGTTTGTCTCACCCATTCACCATCGACTTGTTTGTATAATTCAGTACATAAGTGTTCAACAAATGCCTCTTGCGTTGTGCCGTGCGTGTTGGTGAATACCGTGTCTAAAAGTGTATTTAGGTTAGCATTGGTTTGGGTTATCTCTTCATTTATATCTGAAGCGTTCATTTTTTGGAATATTGCTTTGTACATTAAATTGTTCCTCCTGATCCTGGTCCATCACTCACCGTTGTTAATGAGCCACCTGTACCTACCGTTCGTTCTGTTATTGTAATTGAATCCGATCCACCATTGACCAAATTACTGCCATTCCAATAAAGGTATAGATTTGGTTGTGCCGCACCTGCTGATGTTGTGCCTGTGTTTGTTGGACTTACAAATCCGTCTGTGTTGGATGGGTTAAAAAACTTTCTACGTTCGCTTTGTGTGTGGAAGTTAATTTGTGAGTTGTATATCCACATTGGCCCCAAGTGTATTCCGCTTCCAAGATTACCGCTTGTGTTCATTGTGTCATTACTGCCAACGGCTGATTGATTATACCCCATATGTCCCTTTGTGAAATTGGCTCCTTCCCAAACGCCCCTGGTGTGTCCGTTGGGTACGTTTGTGATGTCCGTGTCGCCTATGTACATTGAAATATGGTCTCTTTCGCCGACGCTTCCATCTGTATTACTATTGCCGCCTGTGTTATAGTCAGATTTGAGTGAAACTAATATACATTTCCAACCTCCCGTAAAACTCAAAGTGGCCTGTGAAGATGGTGTCTCTGTATCACTCTCACCGCCTGAACTATTCACACCGTTTTTCCTTCCGTCAACGTATGCGTTCCTGGAGTCATTCAAACTCATCTGCCAACCAAAATCCTGTAGTGTAAATCTCATTCTTATGAATCCGTTAGCGTCGTCTCCCGCTGAATTAAAGAATATTCCGCCTGGGTTTCCTGACACCAACCAATCCGATGTGCCATTGGCCCTAAACCACATAACCATACTAACATCATTGTCGTTGCCAAAGTCTAAACCTGAAATAGAGTGCCCTTTAAAGTTGCCTGATCCTATTGCGTTGGTCTGTCTGTAAGCCGCATAGCCTGATGCCGCCGCCGCTATCGTTGGTTGTCCTAATACTGCTTTTGCTAATCCTAAAGGCATAGTGCTATCCTCCTATTGTTATGCGTATGCTTTGGCCAAGTTTGCTATCATATCCGTACCATCGTTGTAGATTGTACAAACGTCAATAGCATTCGCAGCCGTTGATAATGTTTTAGATCCACCTGCAAATTTGATCGCTGTAGAGTCAGCTTCACTAAATGACGCTGTCCTTGATCCTGTGCCGTCTTGTCGAATTATAAGTGTCAAAGTCTGCCCTGTGCCCAAGTTGTTGACTGCGAACTGTGTGTTGTGTGCCAACGTAATCGTCTGCACGGGTGCGTTTGCGGCGTCAACTGCTACTGTTGAACTCGAAGTAAGTGCGTGTTGTTTTTCTCTGTATTTGAATAGTGTTCCCACATTTGATTGTGCTGTGTCTGTGTCTGTTGTTATTAAAAATTTATTTGTGGCACTACCTGCTCTGTATCTAAACGCCGTCTCGTTGGTACAGTTGTCTGTGCCTGATCCGTCTTTGGAAACACCAGCAAAATCAAAACCTATTCCATCTACAAGGTTAATTGTCTGGCCCCCATTCGATTCAACAAAGTGTCTCACTGTTGCTCCACACAAGGTGTCCATATCCATTTGTGAGGCGTTGTTAAAAAGATAACCATTAAAGAATGCGGCCGTTCCCGATGCCAACTTACCTGTGTTGCTTGATCCTGCTGTGTTTTCTACATTAAGTTCACCTACCATTCCCGCAAATCTATTTGGATCGGACATTGATATGACAGCACCAGCTGTGTCAACATTTAAAATATTGTACCCGTTCCTCCAACGGTTGTGGCTCTGTGAACTGTCTGTGCCGTCGGATTTAACTTTTGTTATTGTTGCGTGTGTATATTTTCTCTCTCCACTTGAATCCTGTGTGTTGAAGTTGAAATCAGATCCTTCTTCATACATCCTTACAACACCGTTTGACCACCTTGCGTTAGTGCTGTATGAATCTACTTTGGCATTTCCTATGTTAATGTAGCCTGTGCCACTTGGTTCAATACATAAGTCATCATTGGATCTACTTGCTTTGATCACGTTGTCGTCTAATGTTATTGCGTCATTGCCTATTGTGCCTGTTGCTGTGATGTTTGTTGTTGCTGTTATGGCACCTGTTGCGGCTAAAGTACTTCCGTCGAACGTAAGGTTCGCCTCGCCATCCAGTTCAGTTGTTGTTGAACCAATGGTTGTAAGCCTGTTTGCTGTCTTGTTGTTTAATGCTGTTATGGGTGCCGCGGCACCTGTTATGGTAAATGTGTCGCCTGATAGTGCTGTTGTAATGTTTGTACCACCCGCTATCTTAATAGTTTTGTCATCACTTACTTGTACTACTGTTGAGTCATCTGATGCTAATCCCCAACTGCTGTCTCTTAAATTAATTAAATTGGAATCAAGTTCCGCGTGTGTCAAAGCACTGCCGGACACTGCCGTTGCACTTACACTGGACGTACTTGCTGATCTTGTTTTTAGATGTGCTAATGTCATTGTATAAACTCCTGTGTTCTTAATACCTAATTATTTATACTAATGATAAAAGACTTTAACTATTTTTTGTGCCTCTATACAGATTATGATGTGCGTTTTACGTTCGTCTTCAATTGCTATCTCCCAACCACACAACGGATTATAATGTTGATGCACAATTTTTGAAAGATTAAATCCTAATTGATTCAACACCACTTGCGGTATTGTTTTGATACTGGTGGTTAAACTTATTTCCTTAACCTTGGTTGTCGAACAGTTTGTCATATTGGTTGTGATCCACTTTAGGGGCAGGCGGCTTTTTCTTTATATGTAGTTTGCCAGCTCTTGGTTGTATGTCTGCATCAAAACAGAAAGGTTTCCTTGCCCAAGGCACCAAATCAAAAACTTCTTGGTAATAACCTGGATTTGCTTTGTGTCTCTGTATGATGTCAACCCATTTAACATAGTTCTTCATCTTAGGACTTATTTGACAACTCCAAGTTTCTTTTTCTCCGTTTGCGTTCAACGTTATGAATATAAGTTTGTGTTGAATGCCTCCGTATTTGTGTTGACTGGGTCCTTTGTAGTTGTAGTCTTTTACTACATCAAGTAGTGCTTCCATTTGTGTCTCCTCTGTTGTTGTGTCCTCTGGCCAATAGCACACAATTTTTCCTGTGCCACGGTTGTGTTTCATCTATCCTTTTAAGTTGCAGGTCGGTTGCTTTCTTGCCCCTTTGGTGCATATGGTCTGCCCAAAAATTCCAATAGTCAGCAAACGTAAGATGCCAAGGTTCATCCCTGTACTTGGCTTGTGCCCTTGCCATCAAAAACCATCTGTTCACTATTCTCTTGTTGTTGTCTGGACCATACTTCCAACGTTCTGGAAAAGTAAGTCCTTTCTGTCCACTTACATAACCTCTAAATGTCATTTGTTTCTCCATTTTATTTTGTTGTATAATTGATTACCATCAAAGTAGTCGTTTTGAATATTAGTGTGCCATCCAACTTTTTGGAAACCTAAATAATTTTCCATTCTATGTTGTATCATATCAATTAACTTGCTTCGATTCTTTTTGTACTCTTCAAAATTTATAGTCCATTCGCTTGGATATAAAAATGTCTCAGGTGCAATTTCTTTATAACTTAACCTATCAGGTAGCAAGGGTAAAGCACCGCATAGTGTGGCCTCGTACCAACTTATGCCAAGTGTCTCTTGTAAGTTTGCACTAAACACCATTTTTGCCCTTCCAAGCAAACTATGATATTGTATTTTAGACAGTTGTTTCTCCTGTGCAAAAACAAAATCATACTGTGGTAATTGTTGTGCCAAATCCTTGAATATGTCAGGTTGTTTTTCTTGTGTCATTCTGTGTGGGAACACAATTAAATTTTCTTTCAAGCTGGTGTCGTGCCTGCTCAAAGTTTCCTTCAAATACTCCATCGGCCAACCCACTCTAACAAATTTGTCTTTGTTGCTGTACCATTGTGCTGTGTCTGTGTATTTGTTTTTGAACAAATCAATATGGTATTGTGTTGCAAAAAAATTATCATCATACGCCTCGAACATTGCCAATTCAGTATGATTGATCCAATTGTCATTTCCTATTTGCCTGCCTAAAAAGTCGTTTGGATCATAACTGCCCGCGTGCCACATACCACCAATTTTTATTTTTACATTGTTGAGTTGTGCCATATATTTCAATTGTAGTACTGTTGGATTCCAAGCATCAGTGTATAAGAAGTAGTCATTGTCTTTGACCAAATTGTGCTCAAACAGTTCTGCAATCTTTTGTATCTGTTGTGCTTTGTAAATGTTTGTGGTGTTAAAATTTAAAAAGGCACCTGGTGTTGTTGTGTGTGCTGTGTTATCGCCGCTTATTACTTTAATTGGTTCGGCTGTTGCTTTTTTAATTTGTAAGGGCAAGTGTTCCTGCCATTCGCCCGTGTATCTTGTTTGATGTGCTTCTAAATCAACTATGTGTATCATTTTTATCCTCTTTCTTCATTTCTAATATTTCAGCTTCCTCTTGTTGCGTCGCATCACGTCTCTCTTTAATCAGGTTCAATATTTTTTGTGCCCTGTTGTCCTCGTCTTTCTTTATTCGCTTCAACGCCTGGTGCAATTTAATTGTGCTAATTGGTATTGCGGACTTGTCGTCGTGTTGTTCTAAAACTTTTAGTTCTTGTATCAATGTTTCAAGTATACCTATAAGTTCGGTTAAGTTTTTTTTCATCTCTGTCATTTGTATCTCCTTGTTATAATTTTTATACTGACATCCATATTGCTTATGCCCAAATATTCATATTTTATTTCCCATTGTTTTGCAAACTCCTGCCAAGCCTTAAACTCGTGTTCACGCCATCCTGGGTAGTTGGCATATTCATCAAACACAATCACTGTGCCTTCAACCAATGCAGGCTGTATTGCATCCAATACCTGTCTTGTGCTTTTACCCGTGTCGCAATCTATGTGCACCAGTTGTGCAGGTCCTACTAATTGTGCTCGTATTTTTTTTGCATCAAACAGACCTGGTATGAGTTTAACATTACGTGGCATTGTTTTTTTCAAATACATATATTCTTTTTTGCTCCAAGTAAATGCCTTGCTGAAGTCTGTGTTGCCTGTCCATCTATCTGGTAAGCCTGGTCCTTTCTTGTGCCAAGCATCAAAGCCATACACCGGTATACCTTTGTGTTCGGAAGCCAATATCTTCAAAGTGTATCCTGCATCTACTCCGAACTCTGCTATCCAACCAATTGTTTTGGCCATTTTGCCGGCTTCAATAAGGTGTTGTTCTCTGCTGTCATAATATACTGCCATTGGTGTTTGCTGGCTATGGTAGTCTGCCCATTCTGTATACGCCTTGTGTTGTGCATACTCCTGGACTCCTAATGTTGTTGCTCTATGTTTCATTTTATTACACTGTGTCCTCTGTTTTTCAAGCACTGCCTAACTGCCTGCTTGTATGTTGATTCACGTTTGGGTATTATGCCCAGTGTGGCTGTGCTGAAATACCAATTCACTGCTTGTTGATATGTGTCCCAAGTCTTTACAACGTGTTTGTCCGCCAAGTCTTCACAATGCTGTATGTCATTTGTGATTTCTCTTGCTTGGTCAGTTGTGAATGTGCCGCTTCTACCAGCTGTGTCTATAACAGGCTTGTATGAACAAGCGGTCAAACTGCCCAAAATTATTGCTCCTGCAATTATTTTCTTCATAGTTTCCCCTTCCATTTGTTTTTAAGTTTCCTAACCGTTGCCATACTGTGCCAAGCATTAATGAAAACCTGTTCCTCCAAGTTTGGCACACTGGCCATTATCATTTTACTTGAAACGGTAGCAAAGTTGTGTTCATCGTCGCTGACAAACAACTCCCATTTCATATCTCTGTCTTCTCTGTATATCATACCTGGGCCTAAACTTACCAAACCTGGTATGTCGTTGCCGTGTTTGTCGTAGTACTTTTGACATATACTGTCTAGATCACACATCACATACTCCCATTGTAGCCCTGTGTCGCTTGTGTCTATAAAGTCCACGTGTGTTTGCAAGTCTGTGTCATAATTCCAACAGTGTGGTGCAATCACTACAGGATAGTTTGGATCTGCTTTGTTGTATTCGCTTACCAAGTAGCCCATAACTTGTGGATACTTGTACTTGTCATACACCAGTTTGGCCACTGCTATGCAGTCTCCTGCAGTTGCCCAATCATTTTCTTTGTGTAGCACCTGCACCTGTTGTGCACCTTTGATCTCTTTGATCAGTTTGTTTGTTGCTCTAAACGCCATTGTGTTTCCTTTGTTTATTTTTTAATATATACATAGTATTTATTATAGCACATTCCTATATAATTGCAACCTGGTTTTGACATTTTTTTATATTTTTTCCGTGTGTTTGTTCTTTTTGAAGTCGTTGTTCTTGTGGCTCTTATAACTGTGGCAGTTCTTGCATAGTGTCTGTATGTTTTCTATGATGTTGTTGCACCTATCGCCATCTATGTGATCCAGCTCCAGCACACCTGGGTAGGGTATGTGTGCGGTGCATTCATAGCCATACCTGCCATCCCTGTTCTCGCAGTACTCTTTTTTGACTGCTATCACTCCCTCATCCAACGGCTTGGCACCGTATGATGCAAGATGACATCTACCACAAACTGGACGCCAACGTTTGGTGCCGTTCTTGTGCGTGTGCGAGTAGCACACCTCACGTTCGCAGTTGATGTTGATGCACCTAGGGTTTGAAGTTTCTTGTTGCATAAGTCTGACAGGTCTGTTCTGGTGTGTTAAATCCCGTGTAGTTCTGGCAGGGCCACCCATTCACCAAATCTACACGGGCCTTCATTAAGCCACTGCATTGTGCCAATAAACAAAATAAAAAACACAATGCAGTAATTTTGGATACTGGCTTAGGAAGTCTTGAATTCATTCGTTAGTCCCTGATGCGTCCGCATCATTTTTCGCGTTAAGCTGGTTCTTGCCCTCTAATTGATACACCGCACTCATAATCTCTGCCACTGTCTTGGTGTGTTCACCAACACCTATGTTGTGGCCACCCATACGTTTGCCAAACAGTATCAAACTGGCTGACTGCACACCCCTAGACTCCAGCGCCTGTTGTGCCTCATATATGGTTATGCTAGGCTCGAAGTCTGCTTCAGTGTATATCTCTATGTCCTTGTACTTCTTCATTTTGATCCCTCCGTTTTTGGCGACAGCAAGTTTTGAAACTGGGCCTTAATACCCATAACACCCTGCTGTCGCACTATAGGAGCATATTGTAGTATGCTTCTAATATTATAACACATTTGCAGGATAATGCAACCAGGTTTTGTGGTATTTTTACAACGCATAAGGCCTGCCATTAAAATTTTGATACAAGGGGCACCTACCTTAACTCATCTTCGCTATTGATATCTTTGGGGTCTAACTCTTGTATCTTTCTAAATGCCCACATCTTTATGTTTCTCCTAACAACGGTGTCTGCTACCTCTTGAACGTTCTTGCCCTGGTAGTTTTCGCCCAGTTCCTTACTCATAGCCCATACCAAAATGTCTATGAAGTCCTCTACCATATCCTCATCCTTGCCCACCCAATGCTTCAACATAAAGTCTGGCATCGCTGGCAGTATCTTGTTATCTATGAAGTGTTCGGCTTCCTTGCTGAACACACCCCAGTCGCTGTCGTAGTAATCGTCTGACATTAAGCCCTCCCTTCGAAGTAGTTGTTGCCCCAAAAAGTCTTCTCGGCTTGGCCTGGCTTTATTGTTAAGAAGTGATCCCAATTGCCCAGGTCCAATAGTCGTTGTGCCTCATCTCTGTCTAGGCCCTTCTCTTCTAATATGTCAAATGCCACATCCTTGGCACCCTGATATGAACTTGCTTTTACATTGAACAGGGTCTCTGAATCATCAGGCCCATATATGCAATACACCTGATAAGGTTTGTAGTCTTTGCTGTCTATCATTAAGCACCTACCTTTGTTATAGTAGTGTCAGCATTGTGCAACTCCTGGTTATAGTTGGTGTACATATAGTCCTCACCTTTGATCCAAGCTGACTTCTCATCTTCAGCAATAACCTCAAACGTTATAGCCTGTTGCTCGTCCTGTTCTACCTCGTGTGTGTTGTCTTCGTATAACTCACCGTTCTCATCTAAAAATAGATCACCCTCTTCGCTTGTTGTCTTGCTCCAAAGTATTGTGTCTATCTGGTATTTGTTCAGTTTTCCTAATGGGAAAACAGATTTGTTTTCTTTTGTCATTGTGTTTCCTTTGTTTATTGTTTTATTTAACATTATGTATTTATTATAGCACATAAACACGTTTTGAGCAAGTGTTTTTAGGCAGAAAAATGTCAAAAAAGGCAGATTTTTTTACAATCTACACGTTAAAAAGACTTTACAGAAGTCAAATAATATGTTATAATTGCGTCAAATCCTACAAATACGCTGTAAACCGCTGATTTCACTACATTTTTTACTGTTTGAAGACACGTAGACAAGGCCTGGCTAAACGCATACTCTATCTACCCGTAATCAGTATCCGTCTACTGTTGTAAAAATGCAACATCCTACCCAAAAACACCATAAACACCATATCAATCAAAGCCCTTTGCCCAGTCTAAAATGCTCACTTCCTGCTTCTCCTTCTGTGTGGGCAGTGTCTCTGTCTTCGTGTACCAAGTGTCTGTCGCTGTGTAGTATCTCTCAAATTGGTTCTGTGCGTTGATAATGCTGTGTATGTCATCCAAACAGGGTGTCCTCTTCAGCTTGGCCAGTGCATCGTGGTGCCATATGTTGTCCTGTTGGCTGAATCTGCTGGACGCACGCCTTTCAGGTCTCGGGGTCATCAGCACACGCCTCCACATCTCGGGCACTGCCCGTTCCCATTGTTCTATCTCCCTTTGTGCTGATTGGTGTGGTGCACTGTGCAACTGTTTCACACGCAGTACTGCACTGTCAAAGTCCTTCTCCACGTGCAACTGTGCGAACTGTGTAAAGTTCCTGTGCCAAATGTTCTGCTCCAATACCACGCCCGGCATCACACACAAGGCCTCGTACTGTGCCAATCCGTATGCCTCATACACGTAGGGCAGGAAACTTACCTTGCAGGTCCTCACGAACTCATTCTTCTCCGTTTGGTCTGTGTAGCCTCTTTGTTGTGCTTGTTCATACCTGTCAATTGCAAATTCATAATCAGTTATGCCCGCCTCTGCGAACGCCAGTTTGAATTTTGCACGGCTCAACTCACTGCTCACCAGCAATCGTGCTGGCAGTCCCGTGGCCGCTATCAAGTCCACGTACTTCTGCGGTGCTTTGCGTGGCTCCCACCTGCCTATGAACAGCACACCCCTCTGTGAGCGTTTCTCCTCCTCTGTGAGTGGTGTCAGCAGGCCCCGTGCTGTCAGTGGCAGTGGTAGGCAACGTGCCTGCGGGCCTATCTCCCTCACGTTGCGTTCCGTGTGTGTGCCAATCACCCAGCCCGGTAGCCTATACACCATATCATTAAAATTGGTGGCGCTGTCGCTGTTGTTCATCCTGCCCTGTGAGCCTTTGGCATCCTTGAACACCGCATTGTAGTCGTGTGTGTACATCACACTGGGTATGCGTCCCACTATGTCCAGTGCATACAGGCCCACGGCCGCCTGTGTGCTGTGCACCACGAACAGGTCATATAGATTGGTCTGCAGGGCACGCCATATGGCGTTCCTAAAGTTCAGCTGTTCCTCGCCGCAGATGCCGTTGCTGTGCGAGCCCATCAACAGTGTGTAGGGTCGCATTGGCACGGGTTTGTCCGGCACAATTATCTGGCACCCTTGGTCCCTAAACGTCTGTAAAAATTTCTGCCGTGTGTGTGGCGCTGGGTCCTCGGGCAACTTGTTCATAATGATGTCGTTCTGACAGCCCATCTGCTCAAACATCTGCACCACACTCTGTAGCCCTGCGCCTATGCCCCCGTTGGGTTTCATATGGCTACAACTGGCCACGTGTGCCACTCTATAACGTTTGGTCTTCATCTTTGTTCTCCTTGCGTTTCTTGGCTAGGTTGCGTCGCCTCGTGTCGAGCCCTTTGGCCTTTGCGTTTTTTATTTTGGTAATCTCGTCATTGTACACTGCGTCGTGCAGTGCCTTAATGAATGCGTGTCTGTGTTTTTGTGTGTTTTCGTTGCTCATATATGTTGTATAGTATATATGATCCATAATCACAATGCAAGTAAAAAAAACGGTGTCTATGTGCGTTTAAAGGGTATGTTTAAGCAGGGGAACACACGCTGTATATAGAGCACGCTTTATTGAAAAGCACGTGTGTCCCACCTGTTGTTGCTCTCGTGATATGCCGTTAGCAACTGGAGTTATGTGTAGTATACAAAGTTTTGCAACTTCATCTTCCAAAGGAGTCAATCAGTATGGCGAACTGTGTTGACAGCATAACTCCAAAAATATTTATCGAGCCAACGCACCGACATATATATTAGTATAGGCACGCAACAGGCAAACATTACAAAAAGAGTTTTACACACCCTCAAAATTGTGTATAGTACTAGGTTGCGTTGGTACGCACTTGTTAGGCAAGGACAAGTAAAATAAATGGGCAGTTATTGACAGGACTTTTTGGAAATTTTAGGTCTTGTGCTGTGCTACACAAAAGCGGACCAACAGGCAAGTAGCACTTTGGAAATAGCCATCCTGGAGACAGGTGCGTGTGATACGGAACACCCAACACGCAGTAATTGGTAAATCGTTGGTCATCTTATAGATGTTTTTTTAGTATTAGTACTAAAAGTCATCTACCTGAAACAGGAGGAAAGAAGAAACACGCGAGTGTTTCTTAAATGAGTGCTTTAGCACTCATCTTTACTGTTGCTTTTAAATAAGCACAATGAACATTGTATGGTTTAATGGCCCCAGTGCAAACTTCCTCATACGCACACTGCCACAACAACAAATCGAAATAGGTTGCAACTTCATATACCTCGAACGACGTGTGCAACACGTGGTTTGTTATGACCACCAAATGTTGGATCGTATCGAATTCCATCCCAGTTATCGAGTTTGGTGTCGCAATGGCACAAAACATCCACAAGCAACAGAGGTCAATTACACAATGCGGCAACAGCCACACAACAGTGGTGTGATGGCACTGCGTCTCGCCATAAATCTAAAGCTGGATCACGTGTTTGTGTTGGGTTGTGATTGGGGCATCACCAACAAGAGCATATTTGACTACGATGACAGGAACAGCGAACTAAAATACACCAACAGTCAAAAGAAGTTGGTCAAACAGATGCAAGATGAAATAGATATGACCTTTGTCAACGCCAATAGTATCGATATCGCCTGCCATCGGATATCGCCCGATACATTTTTAAATGACGCAAACCGTTTAAGGTAAACTTACAGGTGTGTGCTGGTGCACCTTGGCACGTGCTGGTAAAAGGCGGCCTGCCTTGTTTGGTTGTTCTCTTGGGTTTTTCTTTGTGTTGTTTTTTTAGTGTCTCACAACGGAATTCGCCATACTCCTCACACTTCTTAGTGAATAGTTCTGGCCGCATTCTGCATTATGTCGACGCCACTTCGCTGTTATCTGAAAAATATCTCCAAACACCGCCCGCATAGTACACTGGTGTGTCTATGGTGCTGTCCCCATCACTTGCAACAGCGATCATACCATCTGCCAAATCGCTCCTTGCATACAGTTGTGCCCTTGTCTGTGGGTTCATCTGTAATACTGAATTGATGTTTACTGTGCCTGTGTTGGGTGTCAACGTAAGGTCCGTTGCACTGCTTGAAATAATTGTGTCTGGTAATTGTGTGTTTGTTATCTTGCTACTGGCGTCTATGCCAGCAACACCTGACGCTTGATTACGTCCGTTTATAACATTCTTTAATTCGTCAAGTGCCGCTTTTATGTCCGCTCTAGCACTTGCGGGGTTGTCTGTTCCCGCGTCCACGTTGCCGGTGTTTATGTTTGAATCATTAGTTGGCCAAGCCATTGTGTTTCTCCTGTTTGTTGTATTTACACATTAAATTTTTGTTATGTTTCCTTCTGCATTCATTCCAACAAGTGGTAAGCCGTGTACCAAACAGTCCACTGTCGCATTCACATCATCACCTGTGTTGGGTGCAATCAATTGTATGCTTATTGTGGTGCTCACAATACTGCTGGTGTTGGCACCTGCAAAACGAGCAATTGGTAAAGTTGTAATAGATACCTCTGTGCTTGATGCCGCTGATCCTGACACATATGAACTTGCTACATAATCATCTACCATATAAAGCCCTGTGCCTATCTCTTCCTCAGCGTCTGTTATAGTTGTTGTGGGTGTTATGCCCACATACTGTACAGAACTATATTTTTTACGCAATGGTATAATCCTTGTTGTGCCTCCTGTATCTACCGTTGCGGTGTTAAAACTTTCTATGGTTTCCGTCTGTGCTTCTGTGTCCTGTGTGATGTCAAAACCTGTAAAACCCTGTGGTGCTGTGTTTATACCGCTGTTGATGTTGAAAGTAAATCTGTAGTATCTAAACTTACCTATGTTTGTGTATGCGAAGTTGTCTCTGTCTACTGTGGTGCTACTTACGCCACTGCTCATATCTGCAACGTCGCTACCCTCAATGGTTATGCTGGGCTTGTCATCTAAAAAGAACACATCAGCATCTGGATCTCCGTCCCTTGCTGTTGTTATGGTAATCAATGGTACAACAGTGGTTGAACTACCAAAATCAATTATGTCTGTGGTAAATTCGACTGTTGTGCTGGCACTTAAATTTTGATACCAACGTGTCCAGTTGTCCCACGTTGCATATGGAGATGTGTTTAGGTCGTTCCAAGTTAAACTGTCTTTGGGCAAGTAAATGCCTTGGCTTGCATCAAAAAATCCTGTCTTTGCCATATTACGCTCCTAGCTGACTCGCTCCAATTGTTGTTTTGGAACTTGAAGTTGTTGGTGTTGTACCACTACTAAAACTACCACCTGTTGATTGAAATGTTTCTGCCACTGTGTGGTTGCTGGCAGTTATAAAATTACTTACTCTGTTTAATTCATTACGCACTCTTACTCTCACATCATAACTTTCGCCTAGTGCAACAGGACTTATCAGTGCCTGTGTGTCTGCTGTTTCGAGTATGGTAAAGAATGTTGTATCACTGCTCTTTTTGTACTGCACAATGTAATTTACCACAAACGGATCTACTGTCGCCGTCCAACTTGCTTTCATTCTCCTTGTAGTATTACCTTCACTGTCTGTGAGGTTAAGTGTTGCCCCACTTGTAATTGTTAAACTACTAACAGGATCTACTTGGAATGGGTTGGGTAAATTTATTGTAGGTTTGCTTGGTGCCGCTGTTTTGGCATTTATGGCGTAGTCATTTGCAACGTGTTGTGTGCCGGAGAACTGTAAAGAACCTTGTGCGTTTAAATCTACACTTTGTATTCTAAAAACACCATCAAGTGCTATGTTGGCATTCACTATTTTTACCAAATCACCAACACTAACGTTTGCCGGATCTGTTGTAGTGTTAAATGAAATAGTTTGATTCTGTCTAGATTTCTTAACCATAACCTCTGCCATTTGTAAAGCCTGTTCCCTGTTTGTAATCATATTAAACGTGTATTTCTTCTCTAATCTTATTCCGTCTTCAGCTAAAAAAGTTGTGTCATCCGCACTGCCATCTTCTGGGTAAACAACTTGTTCTGCTTGGTAATCACTGTCTGGATCAACAAAAGTTAAAACTGCTCTGTTAATTTTATTTTTCTTGCTGGGTGCTTGTAATTGCACACCGCCAAGTAAATGGTCTGTTGTAATTGTGTACACTGTTGTTGGATTTGCTGGTGTGGCTGTTATGTCTGTGTCATCACCGCCGTGTTCAATCTTTAAATGATACTTGCCTACTTGGTAAGGCATAATGCCCCTAAAGCCTGACAGTAGCATTTTAACATTGTTCATTAATGTTTGTCCTGTGTCAACAACCTGGTCTGTCGTAAATGCTTTACCTGTTGTTGAACTTGTATATTGTACGGTTTGTTCACATAAGTCTGCCGCTACACCAAAACTTGTAAAATCAAAACTGTCGTTGCTTAATCCTTTGCCGAAACGCGGGTTCCTCATATAATCCAACAACACACTTACAGGATTGTTTGTGAACACCTCAGTCTCACTACCGTATGCTGTTGAGTGAGCACCACTTAAAGTGGTTGCATCAAATATTTTTTTACCTTGCAACAGTACATTTATTTTAGG
>MDSV01221955.1_pt1 | contig 16427 bp, 17 predicted proteins | sample 810851 | NCBI WGS metagenome assembly MDSV01 (sample SAMN05326640, study PRJNA326480) | marine metagenome | isolation source: seawater | place: Atlantic Ocean: North East | collected 2012 | reverse complement strand
GTCCTATAATGATGAGCAAGAAGCTGATGTAGTAATAAAAAATATCAAGAAACTAAATTTCAATCTCAATCAAGTTGCAATTATGTATAGGGTGAATTCTCAGTCAAGAGCTTTTGAAGTGGCTTGTAATAGAGAGAATATTAATTATAAGCTTATTGGTTCTGTTAAGTTTTATGAAAGAAAAGAAATTAAAGATATACTTTCTTTTCTTAGGGTATTAAGTAACCCTGCAGATAACATTTCACTTGAAAGAATAATTAATCTACCATCTAGAGGTATATCTCGTAAAACTTTTACAACATTAAGCAACTTATCAGGGCAAAAAGGAATTTCTGTATTGGAGTTTATTAATAAACTATGTCAAGATAAAGCCTTCGATATATTAACAGAAAATAATATTAGTAAAAGAGCTATTAACTCGATAAATAATTTCTTCGAGATAATAAAAAAGTTGGAATTATCATCTAAAAGAGAAGAGATTTCACAGCTTATTGAAACTATTCTAGATATATCAGGATACGGTCAATTTATTGAAGAAGATACTGAAAAAGGAGAAGAAAGAATTGAAAATATTTTAGAACTGAAATCATCTGCTTTAGAATTCTCTACAGATGATTCTGAAAATAATTTAGTTGATTTTCTTGAAAACGTATCATTGGTAACAGATTTTGAAAATAACTCAGACCAAGTTGATGCTGAGAGTATCACCCTAATAACGTTACATCAAGCTAAAGGTTTAGAATTTGAAGCTGTATTTTTAGTTGGGCTAGAAGAAGGTTTACTCCCTCATTCTAGAAGTTTAGACGATCCAAATGATATTCAAGAAGAAAGAAGGCTTCTTTATGTTGGTATTACTAGAGCAAAAACTAGGTTGTTTTTATCTAGATCTAGAAATAGAAAATTTAGGGGTCAGTATGGTCCACAGCTATCCTCAAGATTTTTATCTGAAATTCCAAATGAACTTATAAATATTAATAATGAAAGTTCTATTGATTACAATCGATCTGAAAGTATTTTTACAAGAAAAAAACATTTTACAGCCAAAAATTACTCTACCCAGAAAATTTTTCATGATTTTAATATTGCTGATAAGGTCTATCACAATAAATTTGGAGAAGGTGTAATAGTATCTATAGATGAAAAATCTACTGATTATGAATTCACAGTAGCATTTAATGAACAGGGAGTTAAGAGGCTGATGCTATCATACGCAAAACTTGAGAAATTATCAGATTCTAAAGAAAGTATTGAAGATGACTTTATAAAAGATGAATACTTTGAGGAAGAAATTTAAATATGATTATAAAAAATAAATGGTATTAAAATATGCATCTCCCTAAATGGTCTTTTTTATACTACCTAGTTTTTTTATCTTTAATTATCAGTATTTTAATATTAATTTCTATACTAATATTTCCTGTTGTAGAAACATTTGATAGTACGACTAATGTATTATATAAATCAACATTATTAGATAATAAAGATTGGACACCAATTCTGTTTGTTGCTTTGAGTTTTTTATTAAACCTAAATTTATTTCTTACTATTCCAAAAAATAGATATATTGATCGTTATAATAAAATCAGCATTTTTATAACAACTATTTCAGTATACTTTATATTTGTTTTTTCAATTTCTACAATAGGTGTTTTATTTGTTCCATTGATAATTTTATTAACAGCAGCTAGTGTAAATAGTTTTTTAAGAAAATAGATTAAATAAGGGTATAAATGATTAAAATATTACAAAATAAAATAGTTATAGTTTCAGATTTTATAAACTCAATAATTCCAGAGATTTTGGCGATTAATGGGGCTAAATTAATCATAAATTTTGACTCAAATTATGCATCTGATAGATTATTTCAAAATAATTTAAAAAAAAGGATAAATGATCTCGGAGGAGAAATTTATATTACTAAAAATCCTATTTCAGATTTCGAAAAATCCAAAAATTTATTTCAATTTGCAATGGATAAATTCGGCGGTGTAGATGTAGTTTTATGCACAAAAGATGTTATGGAAAACAAATTTTTGAAAGATATGCAAGAGGATGATTGGGATAAAATTTATTTAGAGAATCTTAAGAGTGCTTATAATATCGTGAGACATGTTTCTCCTCTATTTAGAAAGCAAAAATATGGAAGAGTAGTGACATTATCTGCAAAATCAGGTTTAATTGGAGCCTCAAAAATGTCAAATTACTCAGCTTCTAAAGCTGGCATATTGGGATTCACAAAAGTTATTGCCAAAGATTTAGGGAAATATGGCGTCACATGTAATTCTATATGTTATGATGACGGAAATCATAGTTTACATACTTCAGGAAAAAATAATTTATATACAAATGAAAATATAGCTAGTTTAGCTACATATTTAGCATCAGAATATTCAGCGCCAATAAATGGGCAAATTTTTCAGGTTGATGCTGGAAAAATCACTCATATTTCATTACCAAGGCGAAATAAAACTTTTTTATCATCATCTCAATCAGGTACTTTCAAAGTTGATGAAATTGATTCTAATATTGAATCTGTGCTTATAGATCAACCTAAAATATTGCCTAAGTATAAAAACTTAAATGATAAAGTTGCCATTGTAACTGGAGCTAGCGGAGGTATTGGAAAAGAGGTTGCAAAACTTCTTGCTGCTGAGGGAGCTTCAATTGTTGTTGCAGATATAGGGAGCTCGCTAGATGGCTCATCACAAAATTCTCAACCTGCTTTAAAACTTGTTGAGGAAATAAATGAGTTAGGTGGAAATGCTGTAGCTTCTTTGAATTCAGTTACTTCTATGAATGGAGCCAAAAATATTATCGATGATGCGCTAACAAATTTTGGTAGGTTAGATATAGTAGTTGCTGCTGCGGGAATATTGAGAGATAGAATGATTTTTAATATGTCTGAAAAAGAATGGGATGATGTTATTTCAGTTCACCTTAAAGGTACTTTTTCAGTAGTTAAAGCTTCATTAGATTACTTAATAAAACAAAAATTTGGAAGAATAATCACTTTTTCATCAGTCTCAGGTTTGTATGGTTACGGTGGACAATCAAATTATGGTGCAGCTAAAGAGGCCATAGCTGGCTTTACAAAATCTTTATCAAAAGAGTTAAGTGAATTTGGAATAACTTCAAATATAATTTCACCGGGAGCTAAAACTAGAATGACAGATTCTGTACCTAATAGTACTCTGAACATGAGAAAAGGTGACTTTAAAATCCCTGAAAATATTCTTACTAATGATCCTAGTCAAGTTCCTCCTATGATAGCTTGGTTAGCATCAGATGCATCAGATAATGTGTCAGGAAAAATTTTTCATTGTGTTGGGAATCGAATAAGTTTGATGCAAGATCCGCATGAATATAGAAGTATAAATAAGGAAAAAAGATGGATGGCAGAAGAAATTGCTGCTATTTTTCCTGAAACTCTTGGAATAGATCTTGTTAACCCCGCTCCAATGGTCGAGTAATTTATTTCATTTGTGAAAAAATCGGCTGTAATTTTTTTCTTTCGGAGAAACTTTCAGCATAATCATTATTTTTTGTTATGGGATTTTTCTCATCAGGATCTTTGTTTAAATCAAACATTTCTCCTGTTTCGTATAGTTTCCAACTTTTTGTTCTAAGAAACCTTGAATATGTTTTATTCCTTGGTGTCATAGGCTCAAAATGAAAAAATACCCAATCTCTTGGATTTCCTTTTTCTCCTAATAATTGAGGCAGAAAACTTCTACCATCAATTTTAAAATCATTATCATTTTTAATTTCAGCTATTTCAAGTATAGTAGGTAAAATATCTACAGAATCAATTAAATCTTTTGATATCATACCTTTAGTTATTTTTCCATCCCACTGGCACATCATGGGAACATGGGTACCTCTGTCATTCGTCAGTCCTTTACCGCCACACACTTGAGTATGTTTATGCATCATTGAGCAAACTTCGATAGGAGTACCATTATCACCAAGATATATTATTATAGTGTTTTCGGATATTCCAGCTGTTTTCACTTTTTCGATAATTTTTCCTACTATTTTATCGTGATATTCAACCATATCTTTATAGTATTTTGGATCGTCATCCCAGCCTTCAAGTTCCTCGAATGTTCTTCCTCCTAAAGTTTTATTAGATGGAGGTTCAAAATCCCCATAATCCTCACTATCTGGGGTTGGTTCTAAAGGTCGATGTGTCAGTGCCATTGGGAAATATACAAAAAAAGGATCTTTTTTATTTTCTTCAATAAAATTATTTATAAAATCAGCAAATATATCTTCTCCATATTTACCATCAGTTTCTTTGAGGAAATTACCATTTTCATAAATTATTGGATCTTTGTATCGAGATCCTTTATCCTCAGTATGGTGAGCATGCCATACACAATATTCATCAAATCCTGAATCTTCAATTTTTTGTCCTTTTGATCGTAAGTTTAAATCATCTTCATCTATAGGAAAGTAGGAGTAAAGTTGCCATTTGCCTGCAATACATGTTTTGTAACCATTTTCAGAAAAAATATGTCCAAAAGTTTTTTCTTTTGGAGCCATAGTTCCAAAACCTATATAATTTCTAAAATTATATTTTCCAGTCATCAGTTGAAGTCTGGTTGGAGTGCATAAGGGTTGAACATGTGCATTCTCAAATCTAACTCCATTTTTTGCAATTGAGTCAATATTTGGTGTTTTATATGAAGTTCCACCATTTGATTCAATAACTTCGTAACCAAGATCATCAGACATTATTACTATTACATTTGGCTTGACTTTTTCCATTTTTTCTCCTGGTTACTTTTATTGTGAAAACAATAATCTTATCAGTTTATATTTATAATTTCCCAATCTTTTCTCCATATCTCCATGTATATAAATTCATTATTTTCTTTTGTAATATTTTTGATTTTTCTGAATCCGCATTTTTCAAAGGATTTTTGAGCTCTGATATTATCTACTAAGGTATGTAGATAGATATGGTTAATATTATTATTTTTCAAGAAATAACTAATTGCACTCTTCATTGCATCCGAACCATATCCATTATTCCAATATTCTTTATTCCCAATCATGATTCCAAACTCAGCTTGAAGCGTTCTATTATTAATGTCATAAAACATGCAATTTCCTATATGTATTCCATGTAATGTGTCAATTGCCATTCTTAATGAGTTTAAATTCGGAAATTTGACATCTTCTTTATGATATTTCAGAAATTCTTCATAGGTAAGATTAATTGGTTTAGTGGCATCTAGATTTGATAGTTCATTATCAAGTCGCCAATTATAGTCATAATTGGCATCCTCTAATTCTTTAGATCTTAATTGTGTTAATTTTCCCTTAATAAAAATTTCATTTTTTTTTACATTATAATCATCATTTTCATCATTTTTTGAAAATGGCCAAAACTTTTCCCAAGACATTTTTTTCGTTCTTATGTGTTATTTTTTTTCTTGCATCGTTTATTTCTATCCATTCTACACTATCAAACTCATCATCATGATTACAAAAATCTCCGGATAAATACTCCATTAGATACCAATGAACTGTTTTTTTATAAATAGTAATATTTTTATTATTTATTTGAGGGTTGTTTTGAGAAATTTTTATTGTATTAAGAGTTGATTTTTCTACTCCAAAGTAATGTTCAGTTGTAGTAATTTTTTTTATAATCTTTGTATAAATTCCTGTTTCTTCTTTGACTTCTCTTATAGCAGTTTTTCTGTAATCTTCATTTTTTTCAGGTCTTCCTTTGGGTAAGGAAAAAAGATTTTCAGATATTCTTCCACACAAAGCAATAAAAATTCTATCATTTTTTTCTAGAAATATGACTCCACCAGACGACCATATGTTTTTAGGTTTTTTCCTCATAAAATAATTATTTACACTGATTAGTATCAATTATAGGCAAATGAATGAAAATTAATGTAAAAATTAATTGACTTTTATGTGCCCAAAATAAATAATTAATATAGTTATATTTTTTTAGGGGAATTAATTGGAGAAAAAAGATTTTGTTATAAGGTTTGCTGGCGAAGGGGGACAAGGCTTAGTAACTTCAGCAGATGCTTTTGCTAGAGCTGCTGCAGGAGCAGGTTATTTTGTTCAAACTTTTTCTACTTTCCCATCACAGATAATGGGTGGGCCAGCATCATCTCAGGTACGAATATCAACCACACCTGTGCTTAGTTCGGGTGATGGAGTTGATGTTCTAGTTGCTTTAAACGAGTATGCATACAATAATCATAAAGATGATTTAAATTCTGGTGGCGTTACCATTTACAATGCTCAAGAATATGAATTACCTCAAGGTGGTAATTATTTTGGTATCCGAGCAGATGAATTAGCTAAATCTACTGGTAATGCCAGAGCAGCTAATATGGTCACTATTGGAGCAGTAGCTCACTTAATTGATTTTTCATTATCAGAAATTGACTCTTTTATCACTGAAAGATTTTCAAGGGGTAGAGATAACGATGATGAAATTATTGAAGCAAATATAAAGGCTATAAGGTTAGGAGTTGAGGTTGCTGAATCTAGTGGTTTTAGTGTTGGTAAAATAGAAAAAGCAACTCCAAATAATTTAGAGCAAATAATCATCACTGGCAATGCTGCTTTGGCACTTGGTGCTGTTTCAGCAGGATTAGATTTTTATGCTGGATATCCTATTTCCCCTGCTACAACAATTTTAATATGGATGGAGAATAATCTTTTTGGAGGAAATAAATTTGTTCACCAAGTTTCCTCTGAGATAGAGGCAATTAATGTAATATTAGGTGCAGGATTTTCTGGTAGAAAAGCTATGACCGCTACAGCTGGTCCTGGTTTTGCACTTATGGGAGAAGGTCTTGGACTGTCTTGGATGACAGAAATCCCACTTGTTGTAGTAGATGTCCAAAGAGGTGGCCCTGCTACTGGATTGCCTACCAAATCAGAACAATCTGATTTATACACATGTATGTTTCCTGCACATGGCGATATAAAAATGCCCGTATTAGCTCCTGGAACAGTAGAAGAGTGTTTTTTTGCAGGGGCTTTATCAGTAAATTGGGCTGAAAAATACCAAGGTCCAATTATATTGATGACAGAGTTTGGTTTAGCTGAGAGAGGTGAAAATATCACAAAACCAGATCTTAGTGAAATTAGCTCTGAATCCAGAGCAATATATACAGAAAATGATATTGGTAAAAGATATGATTCATGGGATGGATCAACAGCATTAAATCCCATGCCAATACCAGGAGGTTCTGGAGCGTATGTTGCTAATGGTTCAGAGCATGATGAAGTTGGTGACACTACTCATCTGCCAAGACATCATATTAGATTGACAGAAAGAAGATTTAAGAAACTTAATTTACTAGATGGTGCTCATTATGAGATTGAGAAATCCGACTCTGGAATATATATAATGCCTTGGGGTAGTTCAAAAGGACCTGCTAGAGAGGCATATGAACGACTTTTGGAAGAAAAAATAGATATTGGTTGGATTTATTCAGTTGCTTTAAATCCATTACCAGTTGAAATAAAAGATATGCTATTGAGCGCGAAGAATATTATTGTTCCTGAATTAAATTATTTAGGTCAGTGGTCATCAATTCTTAGAATGGATGGCTATAATGCTCATTCAATAACTCAATACACAGGTTTGCCTTTTAAACCTAGTATCTTAGTTGATAAAATTAAAGAAATTATAAAGTAATATAGGGGAATTTATATGACAAAAAGAAATCCGGAATATGATTTTGTATGGTGCCCAGGATGTGGAGATTTTGGAGTAAGACGGGCTTTAGAAATGGCACTTACAAATTATTCTATTGAACATGAAAAGCCTCAATCAGAAAATGTTGTAGTTGCAGGGATTGGATGTTCAGGTAATATGGTTCACCTATTAGAGGGAGACCAACCATTTGGTATACACGGAATTCATGGCAGAGCTTTACCAATTGCATTTGGTGTAAAAATGGGAAACACTAATTTAAACACTGTAGTTGTTGCTGGAGATGGTGATTTTCTATCAATTGGGGCAGAACACATAGGTCCAGCTGCAAATAGGAATGTTAATATGACTGCTATAGTCATGGATAATGGTGTATATGGTTTAACCAAAGGGCAATCATCTCCCACAACAGATTTAGGTCAAATTACAACATCAACTCCTTTTGGAAAAATCGAAAATTCTGTAATTCCTCTTAAAAATTATCTAACCATAGGTGTGTCATATATTGCATCATATTACTCTAGTAAACCAAAGATTCTTGCACAATATATGCAAGAAGCAATGAATCATAAAGGCTTTAGTATTGTTCATGTTATGTCTCCGTGTACTACTTATAATGATACATATCAGATCTTAAAAGGGAATCCTAAAGAAGGAATTAAAGGATTAGCCTATGAGATTCCTGAAGATTATGATCCTACCAAAATTGATCAGGCTCAAAAATTAGTTAATAGTCCAGGTGTTCCATTAGGTTTAGTTTATAAAAATGAAATAGACACGATTGAAGAAAGGTTTTCATTTATGAAAGAGAAAGCTAAAGTTCAGTCCAATGAAGAGATACTAAATTCCTACTCAATTTAATTTATTTATTTTTTGAAATTTTCTTTGTGCTTTTTATGAAAATAGATACTATGTAGCATAATACATAATCCTATGATTGAAAGTCCTGCTACAACTGAGAAATCTATAGAAGTTTCACTCCAGATTGACATTATTATAAATACTATGTACAAAATTGTTCCTCCCCAAATCGTTGGATGACTATATTTTTTATATATCATTGTAAAAAGAATAATTGCGCTAATAATGTATGGAATAACTAGCTGATATGGAGCAATACCTAACCCCAAACCTGTTAATGTTGATACTCCGTCTCCGCCCTTAAATTTTGTAAATGGAGAATTCCAATGTCCTAATATAGTACATGCTGCTGGCAAAATGAGTTCAAAATCAGAAAATCCATAAATTCTACATATAATTATTGCTATCAAACCTTTTGAAGAATCTATCAACATAACAGCAGTTCCTGTTCTACGGGATAATTCACGGAAAACATTTGTAGCTCCAGCTTGTTTTGACCCAATTTCGAATATATTTACTTTATAGAATTTACCTGCAATAAAAGCTACTGGCACAGAACCTAGTAAATATGAAATTATTAGGCAAAAAATATATTTGGGTATAAAAATTTCATCAAGCATGAAAGTAAATTATATCAGTAATAAAAAATCAAATTAGAAAATTATTATTATAATTATGCGCCTTTTTCATTTTTATATGATTCATAGGGAGGTGGCTGGGGTGTCTTATTTTTTTCAAGATCTAATTCTGCTTTTTCTGCTTCAGTAATGTATTTTGAAGGACATCTTATTGTGAGTGTTTTGGCAATAAAAGTCCCTTGAGACTTTTCACCTTGAAGAATAATTTCAGCATATTCATTAAAAAAAATTTTTCCAATTTCTCCATCATAAATTACTGGTAATTCTAATATACCGTCTTCATCTTTTATATTAAAATGAGCTCTGATACCATTGGCATCTCTAAAGTAAGAATTTTTGACTAATTTTCCAGAAACTCCAATTTGATTTTCAGATGTATTATCAATATTTACAGCATCTTTTACACTAAGATACTCTATAGTTGAAACGCTAAATACTGATGATGCGAAATACACAATTGAGCTAGAAACTAAAAGAATTAATATCGATAACTTTACTTTTGAGTTAAGTAGTTGAGCTGTATTATTTTGTTCTTGGATTTTTTTTTTCATTGTTTATCTTCAGAATTAATAAATGATTCTATTACTTTTTGTTTTCTCCCTAAATAAAAAATATAACCAAAAAATATAACCCAAGTAATTAAGAAAAATGAGAATAAGTATGATAAATTATCTTCCAAATTACCTTCTTCTCTCTCAACTACAGATTTAGCATTTATTCCGTCATGTATAACTGTCACAGGTGCATATCTTTGCTGGTGATCAATTAATTTAACAGCAGATTTTTTTGGGGATTCTTTCTGTGTAGATATCCATCTATCTCCTGAGGATTCATCCAAACCATACTCAGTTGAGTCTAAAACTAAAAATCTATGATTATTTCCATCTGAATCAGTTATTTTAAATTCCTTTAGTTGGTCTATTTCATCTAGTAAAACCATAGTTACTATCCCGCTGACCATTTTATTACTACTTTCCTGAGCTAGCGCATAGTTATTACTCAATGAAATAAGTATTATGGAAAAAAAACCAAATAACAATAAAGTTATTATTTTATTCATGATATTAATTAGGCCTTTCTGTTGTGATTTTCAAATATTTGGAAATATTATCCTGTAACTTGTATCTTACTCTCAATAGATAAACAAAAAATATCATGAAACTTATAGTTGAAAAGAGCCAAACTATTCTCATTTCTGAACTACTAAATGAGGAATCATTTTCAGAAGCAGGTCCTAATACAATTGGAGGATGAGCTTCGGACCATAAATTAGCAGCGAAGTAAATTAAGGGTGTATCTAAAGCTCCTATAATTGCAATGATTGCAGCTATTCTTTGTCCTTGAGAACCTATTGGAAAATAGTTTCGAAACATTATGTAGCTTACATAAATTAGGTATAAAATTAATGCTGTTGTAAGTTTTGCTTCGCCTGTCCACCAAACACCCCAAACTGGCTTTGCCCATAATATTCCTGAAAGTAACATTATAGTTCCATAAAGAAGGCCTATTTCAGCTGACGCAATTGCAATTTTGTCCCAAAATTCGTTTCTTTTTAGTAGGAATAATACTGAACTTATCGCCACAATTATGATTGCAATCATAGAAATTTGCGAAACGGGAACATGAATATAAAGAATTCTTTGTATTGCTCCTTGATTAGCCTCTGTTGGAACCCAAATAAATATCAGATATATATTTACCAACATAAAAAAAGACGAAAATAATAATAGTTTATTTTTAATTATGTTATTCATATATATATAATTTTACAATAATTCTGAAAAAATATAATATATTTAATCTTCAAAAATTACATTAGAAATAAATAATGAAAATATAAAGAAGATTAGGTTAAATGCAATTATTATTTGAAACCATGTAAATAATTCACTCCAACTTTTTTGTTGAAAAATCAAGGATGTAGCCTCAATAGATGCAAATAGTATAGGTATTATGCATGGTAAGAATAACATTGGCAATAAGACTTCTTTAGCTCTAACTTTTATCGATAAAGATGCAAAAAGTGTTCCTATTACGCTTAATCCAATGTTTGCAAGTAGGCAGCAAATTATAAATTCTATAGATAAAATTGAAAAATTAAATAAAATTGCAAAAATTGGTAAAATAACGATTTCTGAAATGGTTATAAAGATAAAATTACCTATCATTTTGCCAAGATATATTATATCTCTACTTATGGGTGCCATAAGTAGTCCTCCAAGGGTATTATTTTCATTTTCAATCACAAAAGATCGGTTAATACCAATGATACTGGCAAAAGATATTGATGACCATAAAATCCCACCTGCAGTACTACTTGAGAATGAAGATCCAACATCAAAAGCGAATGAAAAAATAAAAATTATTATTGTTGCAAATCCACTAATAGATAAAATAACATCCTTATTTCTAAATTCTATTAGTAAGTCTTTTTTTACAATGTTAAATATTGCTATTAGTGCATTTTTCATATTTGTGACGTGATTTTCTCATAATAATTTATTATTTCTTTATGATTTTTTGAAGAAACATTGGAAAAAATTTTCGAAATATTACCTTTATTCATAATTACGACTTTGTTAGATATATTAATAGATTGACGAATCATATGAGAGGTAAGTAATATTCCTGCTCCGGATTGTTTTTTTTCAAGTATTAAATCTTCAAGCTCATTAGTTGAATTTTTATCAAGACCTGACTCTATTTCATCAAAAAAAATAAAATTAGGATTATGAAGCAAGGCTTTAGCAATAGAAACTTTTTTCCTTATTCCGTGAGATAAAAATCTAATTTTTTTATCAATATATTCTGATAAAGACAAATTCTTTATTAAATTCTCAAGATTTTTTTCAGGATTTTGAATGAAATATAATTTTGAGAAAAAGAACAAATTTTCTTTAACTGTCAAGTCATTATAGAGCATATTTTCATGTAGTGCAGAACCTACTTGTCTTCTATAATTTTCTGAATCATTTTTATGGTAGTTAATGTCATTGATAGTGATTTCTCCACTATCAGGTAATGATAAAAATGATAAAAGTTTAATTAATGTTGATTTTCCAGCACCATTTTTTCCTAGTAATAAAGCTACATCTCCTGATTTAAGAGATAAGTCAAGATTACTTATTACTTTATTATTTCCAAATCTTTTGGTGATAGATTTACATAAAAGATGATTATTTTTCATGGTTTCGAATATATTTTTTTATTAGCTCAGTAGATGATATTTTTGATATTTTAGCTAACATATCAACGGTTTTTTCATCTTTTAAATCATCATTTTCAATTCTAGTCATGTATCTACGAGCAACATCGTAATATAGAGAATTAATATCAACATTTCTCACTATTGTCTTATTTGTATTTTTATCTCTAATATCTTCCAAAGATAAAGATTTTACTTGACCATTTGTAAGACATATTAGCGCACTTTTATTAGATTTATTTGACGATATTAAAAATTTTACTGCTCCATGACCTAAAGTTCTTGTGTAATCTATATCGAATGGTATTGGTGAAGCTGATCTAAGTTCATATCCAATAGTTAAGTCAACGATATCCATTTGTTTATTAATCTTATTAAATCTTTTTACTATCTCGTCTTTAAGTATTTTTGATAAAGGTAGCTCTGCAAGTTTTACATTTCCATACTCATCTCTAGGGATATGTATTTTTTGGTCTTTTTCTAGCTTCTTTATATTAAGTTTTTCAGTTATCCCTTCTGCTATTATTGCAGTTCCATCTGTTCTACCTAAAGTTTCTCGTTTGATAATTGATCCTTCTATGATGTCGCAAACGTCAGAAATTGAAATAGTATTTTTTTCAAATTCTTCAGGTATGATAGTTACAGTTGCTGCCGAAGCTTTGCCTATTCCTAGTGCAAGGTGGCCTGTATGTCTACCCATAGCTACAATAAAATACCATCGATTAGTTGACCTTGAATCTTCTTTAATATTTGAAACAATTTCAAAACCAACATGTCTGGCAGTTTCATATCCAAAAGTTGGCATGTTCTCCGGTAATGGAAGATCATTATCAATTGTTTTTGGAACATGAGCGATTTTGATTTTGTTATTTGAGTACTTAGCAATCTCAGATGCTCCATAAGCAGTATCATCTCCACCGATTGTAATTAACTTATCTATACCTAATGTGTTTAATGTATCAACTGTTTTTTTTAGATCTGATTTACTTTTAGCTGGATTTGTTCTAGAAGTATTCAGAATTGAACCTCCTAGCTTATATATTTTAGCAACAGACTCTATTTCAAGATTGATTATCTGGGTAATATCTTGTTTTACCAAGTGCTGATAACCATTTTTTATTCCTACAGGTTGATATCCAGAATTAATTGCTTCTATTGCAGCAGCAGCTATAACACTATTAATTCCTGGAGCTGGCCCTCCACCTACAAGTATTCCTATTTTTTTCATAAAATTCTCTTTAAATAAAAGTTTACTTAAATAAATAATACTCCAAAAAATCATTTTCATATATATTTTAAGTATCATGAAGGAACGTATCCAAAAAATAATCTCAAAATCAGGTGTTGTATCAAGAAGAAAAGCTGAGCAATTAATTATTACAGGCAGAGTAAGGGTAAATGATAATGTGGCAATTATAGGTCAAACTGCTGATATATCAAAGGATATAATTACCGTTGATAATTCCAGGATATTTATAGAAAAAAAAATTTATATAATGCTGCATAAACCCACTGGTTATATTACTAGTAATTTTGACCCACAATCAAGGCCAACTGTTTTAGATTTAGTTCAAGTTACGCAAAGAATTTTTCCAGTTGGTCGATTAGACTTTAATACTTCAGGATTAATAATTTTGACTAATGATGGAGATTTTTCTAATTTTATATCTCATCCAAGTAATAATATTAGAAAAAAATATTTTGTTAGTATATCCAAACCTCTCAGTAAATTTCATGAAGAAATTATTTCAACTAATCCAAAAATAAATGATGAAAAAATTAATCCTTTTAAATTTGATTCGATTTCAGAGGATAGAAAAAATATCACAATCAAATTACATGAAGGGAAAAATCGTATAATTCGAAGAGTTTTTGATAACTATGATTACAAAATAACAAAGTTAAAACGACTAGAGATAGGTTCGTTATCATTAGAAGATTTGAAATATGGAAAATGGAGATATATAAACAATATAGAATTAAAAAGTTTATCATGTAAAGAGAATTAGTATAATTTTCATAAAGATTTACTGTTTTTTTACTGGTAATAGTGATTATTTTTAAATATTATTGACAATTATTTATACGTTATTGGAGTGGAAATATTATGAAATATGTTAGATTTGAACAAAATGGTAATACTAATTATGGAATAGTTACAGATGATATTGTTAGTGTAATATCTAACTCGCCCATTGGACAGGAATATTCAGAAACTGGTGAAAAATATAATTTATCAGAAGTTAAAATTTTGGCTCCGGTTCCCTATCCTGGAAAAATGCTTTGCTTAGCTCTCAATTATGGATCTCATTTACTTGGAGCTGATAAGCCTTCAAGGCCAGAACCATTCTATAAAAATAATAATGCGATAATCGGACCTGGTGATCCAATAAAGCTACCTGATGATGCAGGATTGGTAGTTTGTGAATCAGAATTGGTGGTAATAATTGGACAAAAAGCACAATCTGTTTCTGAAGAAGATGCACTTGATTATGTTTTTGGATACACAGCAGGGAACGATGTTAGTGCCAGAGAATGGCAGGCAGGACCTAAAGCCGACAAGCAATGGTGGAGGGCAAAATCTTCTGATACTTTCGGTCCAACAGGACCATTTATAGTTACAGACTTAGATCCTCAGAATTTGTCAATTAAGGCTTGGGTTAACGGAGTAGAAGGACAAAATTGTCATTCTTCAGAAATGATATTTACAGCAGCTCAAGCAGTATCCTTTATAAGTAAATATGTAACCTTGAATCCTGGAGATATGATTTGGACAGGAACTTCTGGCACTACACCGCCAATTAATGCTGGTGGAGATGTATCTATTGAGGTTGAAGGTATTGGTAAGTTAACAAATCCAGTTATTGATGCTTAGGATTAGAATGTAAAAATAGTTAATATTTTTTCTGAAATATTTCCTTCAGTTAGCCAATAAAATATTAGATACCCTCCAACAATTATTAGTATATATGAAGATACAATATCTAGATATTTGGATGATTTTTTAAACTTGTCTAGAAAAGTTGACTTGAAAATAGAAATTGTGACCGTAATTATAATTATCATTACGGTCATGCCAGCTGAGTATACTAAAAACTGGTAAAAACCATATACAAAACCCTCCCTTGCAATGCTTGAACCAATTAATGCTAGGAATATAGGCATGGTGCAGCTGATAGAAGCTAATGCGTAAGAAATTCCAAAAAAGAAATAATTTGTAAATTTTACCCTACTATTAATTTTTATTTTTGAAGATAAAGATTGAGGCTTGTGAAAATAAATTTTTTTTCCAGAGGATAAATATATTGCTGTAAAAATAAGTAAAAAGCCAAGTATAAATCCTAACCAATGAAACAAATCTACATACTCAGAAATAATATCTCTGCTAAGTGATATTATAATACCTATAGACCCAAAAACTAATAAAAATCCTAAACCCATAGAGATACTTACAATAATTGCAGATTGTAAGTAAGATATTGTTTTTTGATCTTTTTGAAGATTTTTATCAGTGATGAATATTCCTATGTATGCAGGTAGCATAATAAATCCACAAGGATTTAATGATGCAATTAGACCTGCAATAAAAGCAAATCCAAAAGGTAAGAGAAAATTTGAGTTTGAGAAAAAAGTCGATGTACCGCCAGAAATACTTAGCGCCTTATTAATAATCAAATTATTTTCAAGATTATTATCAAGGCTAAATCCATAATATATTGAAATAGAAGATATAAATATAGAAAAAATAACTACTGATGAAAAATAGGATATGCTAAGTTTTGATTTCATGATTAATATTCTACAAATTTTTCCCAGTATATGGGAAATAATAAGCTGTAATTCTCTATGTAAAATTTTAAAATACTACTCTTGACGCAACTAACTTTGAGTTTGTGTACTTTGTGTAAATTATAATTGCTCATTCAAATTATTAGATATCATAAAATTATGGTGTAATAAATGTCATTAAATTATATAAAATCATCAAAATTAAATAATGAATCAAAATATATTAGAT
>MDSV01215087.1_pt1 | contig 16427 bp, 18 predicted proteins | sample 810851 | NCBI WGS metagenome assembly MDSV01 (sample SAMN05326640, study PRJNA326480) | marine metagenome | isolation source: seawater | place: Atlantic Ocean: North East | collected 2012 | reverse complement strand
TTATACAGTTTTTAGATGATTTCACAATTTCAATTAATGCGACAATTAATTAAAGTTATTGATAAAATTTACTAATGAAATAGCGCTTATTACAGCAGTGTCAGACCTAAGAATGTTTCTTGATATCGTAAAAGGTTTTACAGTGGAATTTTTAAGTATAGACGCCCTCTCAGAAGCTGAAAAATCACCCTCAGGACCTATCAAAACGCAGAAAGATTTATCTTCTTTCAAATCCTCAATTTTCAAATCATCTTTTGAGTTTATATCTGCAAATAAAAGTTTAGTTGTTCCGTCTAAATTCTTTAAAAATTCATTTAATTTAGTTACTTTTAAAATTTCAGGTGGCTTTAGTTGATTAGACTGTTCGGTAGCTTCTATGATTATTTTATTTGCTCTATCATAGTTTAATTCTTTTACCTCTGTTCTTTCTGAAACTATTGGAATAATTTTTCTAACACCAAGCTCAGTTGCCTTTTGTAAAATTACTTCCATTGGACTCTTCTTTACTAAACAAATTGCCAAATCAATTTTTGATAAGCTGGTTATATGTTTCATCTTTTCTAAAAATTTAACCTCTACTCTGTCTTTGTCTAAAAATATAATTTCACTTTTCCATTCACCCTCTTTATTGAAAAAATTTATTCTAGATCCTCTTCTTAATCTCATTACTTTAACCACATAGTGGGTGTGCTCTTTTGAAAGTAAAACTGTCGTATTTTCAACTATACTGTTAGGATGATATAATCTAATATTCATAATTATAGTTATAATATAAAAAAAAAAAGTTAAATAAAGGAGCTTATCATGGCAAAAGGTGAAAGAGCAGGAGACTCTCCAATAGGAATAGATGTAGTTGAAGGAAAATCGTACTATTGGTGTGCTTGTGGAAAGAGCTCAAAACAACCGTTCTGCGATGGATCACATAAAGGTACAGAGTTTAAATCGTTTGTTTACAAAGCTGATCAAAGTAAAAAAGTTTTTTTTTGTACTTGTAAACAAACAAATGATCAGCCCTTATGTGACGGGTCCCATAACATAAAATTATGAATACAAAAGCAATAGTATTTGATGCTTATGGCACATTATTTGATGTAAATTCAGCTGCAGAAAAATGCAAGAATAAAATTGGGGATAAATGGGAAGCATTTGCAAATTTTTGGAGAACCACTCAACTCGAATATACCTGGCTTAGAAGTTTAATGGAAAGACATAAAAATTTCTGGCAAGTCACTGAGGATAGTTTGGATAAATCTATGAAAGTTTTTAATATAGAAAAAGATATGAAAAATGAATTGTTAAGCCTTTATAAAGTTTTATCACCATTTCAAGAAGTGAAAGAGGTATTAAAGAATTTAAAAAAGAAAAACCTAAAACTTGCCATACTGTCTAATGGAACACCTGCTTTACTAAATGAATTGGTTGCAAGCAATCAGTTAGATAATCTATTTGATGATCTTTTTTCAATAGAACAGGTAAAAATTTATAAACCACACTCAAAAGTTTATGATTTACCTGTGAGAAAATATAACATTAGACCGGGGGAAATAACTTTTTTAAGTGCAAATACCTGGGATGTATCCGGAGGTGGAAACTACGGTTATAATTCAGTTTGGGTGAATAGAAACAAATCTCAATTTGATATTCTTGACTATAAGCCTAAAAATGAAATTGGCAACTTATCGCAGTTACTTGATATAATAGATAGTTAATTTATATTATTTTCATGTCATTAATAGAAATAAAAAAAATTGTAAAAGCCTTGAACGCTTCTGACGGAGCAGGTGTAAAATTGAAAAGGAGTATAGGAACTCCTGAGGCTGATTACATTGACCCATTTTTAATGCTTGATGAATTCGGTTCTGAAAATAAAGACGACTATGTAGCAGGTTTTCCGCCTCATCCGCATAGGGGAATTGAAACTGTAACTTACATGCTACATGGTGAGTTTGAACATGAAGATAGTACCGGTTCGAAAGGAAAAATGGAACCTGGTGACGTACAATGGATGAAAACTGGAAGGGGTATTATTCATTCAGAAATGCCAGCCATGGCTGAGGGTAAGCTATTAGGATTTCAATTATGGATTAATATGCCAGCTAAACTAAAAAAAAATAAGCCTGAGTATCTTTACATAAAGGGAAATCAGCTAGGTATTCATAAAGATAATGAAAAAATAGTTAAGGTAATAGCAGGTAAATTTAAAAAAGCTGAAGGCCCAGAAGGCAGCCACAATGTAGAACCTATTTATTTTCATATCATTTTAGAGGGGGGAAAAGAGTTTGAATTTGATGTTCCTAGTGGACATAATTCTTTTACTTATTTATTGAAGGGCGAATTAAAAATCGGAGAAAAAGAACACGATAAAACAAATGACTCTAGTCTAATTTTACTACAAAGAGGTAATAGACTTAAAATTAAAGCAATAAAAAAATCAGAATTTTTATTTATAGCAGGAAAACCTATTGGCGAACCTATTGCTAGAGGTGGTCCGTTTGTCATGAATACAAAAGCTGAAATACTTGAGGCAATTCAAGATTATAATAACGGAACATTTGCTAAATATTAAAAGTTCAAGTATTTTGTATCATGCCTAAATCAATAATTATTAATAAGAATGGTGGCCCTGAAGTTTTAGAGCTTCAAGAAGTAAATATTGGTTCTCCTGGACAAGATGAAATTAAAGTGAACAATTTAGCAATTGGTTTAAATTATATAGATACCTATCATAGGTCAGGTTTGTATCCCTTAACTTTACCCAGTGGAATAGGCTTAGAGGCTGCAGGAAAAATAGAAGCAGTTGGAAAAAATGTTTCTGACTTTAACAAAGGTGACAACATTGCTTACGCTTCTATGCCGATAGGAGCTTATTCACAACAAAGAATTATACCGGCAAAGATTGCAGTAAAGATTCCAGATGGGATCTCGCACAAACAAGCAGCAACTTTAATGACAAAAGGTTTAACTACAAATTACTTGTTAACTAAAACATATATTCTTAAAGCTGGGGAAATTATCTTATTTCATGCGGCAGCGGGAGGAGTTGGGCAAATTTTTGCTCAATGGGCGAATAGCATTGGGGCAAAAGTAATAGGCACTGTAGGATCAAATGAAAAAATTCAAATTGCAAAAGATAATGGATATGATCACGTAATTAATTATTCTAAAGAAGATTTTGCTAAAGAAGTAATGAAATTTACTAATAATAAAGGTGTATCAGCAGTTTTTGACGGAGTAGGAAAAAATACCTTTAATGGTTCTATTTCATGTTTAAAACCCAGAGGTATGATGGTTAGTTTTGGTAATGCCTCAGGGCCATTAGATCCAATTAATGTTCCTAAAGATATTCAATCTAAAAGTCTCTTTTTTACTAGACCAACAATCGGACATTATTTTACAAATAGATTGGAACTTCAAAAAGGTGCTGATGAAATTTTTGAAAAAGTTAAATTTGGAAAAATTAAGATAAAAATTTACAAAGAATATAAATTATCAGATGCAAAATTAGCCCATCAAGAGTTAGAGGCTAGAAAACTTACTGGTCCTGCAATACTAGTTCCTTAATGACTAAAGATACTGTATCTCCTTGTATTAGTATTTGTAAAACAGATCCTGTAACTGGGTTTTGTTACGGGTGTGCCAGAACTAATGATGAAAAAAAAATGTGGAAAAATGAAAATACAACTGAAAATTGGAAACTAGAAAATTTAATTAACATAACAAACAGAATGAAGGGTTGGCAATTAGATACCTTTAATGAGTCTTATAATCATAAATTAAAAAACGGTATTTCACTCTTTAAAAAAAAATTAATAGAAAATAGATAGATTAAAAATCTTTTTTCATTGACTCCATGTCGCTTAAATGAAATTTTAAAGCCTGATTAGATAATCTTATTTCTTGCAAAAATAAAAAAATAGAAATTATCATACATATACAACAAGCAGCAAAATTTAATCTAGCAATTTGTAAGGTGTTCAAATAAAGCATCAAAACTGTGGACATGTTAAATAAAAATCCAAAAGCAGCAAAACCCATCACATATTTTAAAAGATTCGTTCTTTTATTTAAAACGTGAAGTTGATTTTCCCACTCAGGGGGTACTTTTTTTTCAAATGTATATTGATCGTGTATTTGTCTTATTAGTGCGCTTAAAGTATGAAATCTGTTGCTATACATTGTCATCATTAAAGGAATAGCTGGGAACATCAAAGCTGTAACTGTATAATCTATATCCATATCGAATCAAATTGATTATGTAGATAGTGTTTGATATTTACAAGTCATATTTCATGCATCAATTAAAAATTTTTATAGAATTAACAAGATTAAATAAGCCTATAGGTTATATGCTTCTTTTTTGGCCTTGTTCTTGGGGGTTGGCTTTAGCTTACATTTTAGACCAAAACCTAAAAATTTTTATGTATTATTTATTGCTATTTTTTTTAGGCTCAGTTTTAATGCGAAGTGCGGGCTGCATATTTAATGATATCGTTGATAAAGATTTTGATAAAAAAGTTTATAGGACCAAAAAAAGACCTATAGCAAATGGAAAAATTTCAGTTCAACTTTCTTTTTTTTACGTGCTAATCTTATGTCTGATATCTTTTTTTATTTTGATTCAATTTAATATCACAACAATTTACCTAGGATTAGGATCTATGATACTAGCATTTTCATATCCCTACATGAAAAGAATAACATATTGGCCTCAACTATTTCTTGGATTGACATTCAATTGGGGGATGGTAATGGCTTATACGGCGCTATTAGATCAGGTTAATATTGAAATTATTCTACTTTATTTATCAGCCATATTTTGGACATTGGGTTATGACACCATTTATGGCGTGCAAGATATAGCAGATGATGAAATAATTGGTTTGAAATCTACTGCTATAAAATTTAAAAAAAATATAAAATTATTTGTAACAACATGTTATTTAATGACACTTTTCTTAATGATTTATGTTTTTAAGCAAAATTTAGGAAGTAATTTATCAACACTGTTTATTTTTATGTTTGTTATAACATTGTCTTATCAAATAAAAATTTTTAGCACTAGAAAACCAATGGATTGCCTCAGAGCTTTTAGATTAAATAACTTAGCAGGTATTTTAATATTTTTATCAATTCTTACTGCTTAGATTATGAAATTTGACGAATTAAAATCTATAATTAAGAGACTATATGATGAACACATTAAATATCATCTAAAAAGAATTATTTTATGTTTAGTTTTATCTATATGTATTGCGGGGACAACTTCGTCGATAGCTTGGCTGCTTGATCCTGCAGTAAAAAAAATATTTATAGATAAAAATCAAACTTTAGCATGGGTTATTCCAATTGCAATTATAATCGTTTTTGCAGCTAAAGGTTTATCGCTTTATTTTGCTAGAATAAATATTAATATAGTAGGCCAAAGAATTGCTGGTGAATTATCAAAGAAAATTGCTAAATCAATATTATTTTCAGATGTTCAAACATTAGATGATAGACATTCAGGAAAATATATTTCTAATATACAATTTGATGCCGGACAGGTTTCACATTTCGTAAGCACCGGAGTGTTGAATTTGATGAAAGACTCATTTTCAGTTGTCTTGTTGGTTGGTTTAATGTTTTATCAAAACTGGAAATTAGCTTCATTTGCTATTTTTATGATTCCACTTGCTGGTGGATTTGCAAAAAATTTAGGTAAACAAGTTGGTAAAGCAACAACTCAGGCCAGTATACTATCTGGAAATCTAGTTTCTTTTTTAGCTGATATTTTAAGAGGTTCAAGAATGATTAGGATTTTTCAAAAAGAAGATAAGGAAAGTGAAAACGCAGATGTTGTTATTACTGATTTAGTCAATAAAAATATTAAAGTAGCTGCAATAATGTTAAGGGCTACTCCAATAATGGAGGCATTGACTGGAATAATGATTGCGGGTTTTATTTTCTTTTCTGGAAAATTAATTAATTCAGGCGAGTTAGGACTTAATAATTTTTTTTCATTTTTAGCTGCGATGATGTTGGCTTATCAACCAATTAGGTCTTTAGCCACGATAAATATGGTAGCCTATCAAGGAGCTGCTGCAGCTAAAAGAATATATAAGATAATAGACAAACCAATAAAGATTAAACATGAAAACCACTTACCAAATCTAAATGTTAAAAATTGTAATATCGAGCTCAAGAATGTTAGTTTTAAATACGAGACAACAGAGGAAAAAGCTATAAATAATATTGATGCGTTTATTGAAGGAGGAAAAATAACTGCTTTAGTGGGCAAAAGTGGTGCAGGAAAAAGTACAATTGTAAGTCTTTTACCAAGATTTTATGACCCACAAGACGGTAATATAAAAATTGATAACCAAGATATTAAAAATGTTAATCTTAAATCTTTGAGGAAAAAAATATCATTAGTCAGCCAAGATGTAATCTTATTTGATGATACAATCAAAAATAACATTGGATATGCTGATTCTGAAGCCTCACAAAAAGATATTGAAGAAGCGAGTAAATTCGCAGCTGCTGATGAATTCATAAAAAAACTACCTAATCAATATGAGACTATTGTGGGAGAAAATGGTGTAAGACTTTCAGGTGGACAAAAACAAAGAATTTCAATTGCTCGAGCAATACTTAAACAATCACCAATAATATTGTTAGATGAGGCTACCTCATCTTTGGATACAGAGTCAGAAAGAATAGTTCAAAATGCAATCAATAATCTAATTAAAGGAAGAACTACTATTGTCATAGCCCACAGAATGTCGACTATACACAATGCTGATAAAATATTTTTACTGGATGATGGAAAAATAATAAACGCTGGAGATCATGAATACCTCATAAATAACAGCAAAGAGTATAAGCTGTTATGTCAAAACCAACTTAAGTAAATGATACTGATTTATAGTTATCTTATTAACATTTTATTCCCATTTATAATTTTAATAATCTTTTTTAGAAAAATTATTCATAAAGAGCATAACAAAAGGTTCAAAGAGAAATTATTTTTTTCATCATTTAATATTGAAAAAAACTTAAAGAAAAAACTTATTTGGTTTCATGCTGCTAGTATAGGAGAGCTTAAAAGTATAATCCCGTTAATTAAGAAATTAAATGAGGGGAAAAAATTTGAATTTTTAATAACTACGGTTACTCTTAGCTCAGCAAACTTAATTCAAACCAAGTTAAGTAAAGAAAAAAATATAATGCACAGGTTTTTTCCAATAGACAAACCTAGCCTTGTCGAAAATTTTTTAAATTGTTGGGCGCCAGAATTAGTGATATTTGTTGACTCTGAAATATGGCCAAACTTCATCTTTGAAATTAAGAAAAGAAAAATACCCTTAATTTTGGTTAATGGTAGAATTACTCAAAAAACTTTCTCAAAATGGAGTTTAATTAAAAGTTTTTCCGAAAAAATTTTTAAATCTTTTGAGCTATGTTTGGCATCTAGTAATGAGTCAAAGAAATATCTTGAAAGATTAAAAGCAAAAAATGTTAAGTATTTAGGAAATTTAAAGTTAACCCACGAAAATATATTAAATAAATCAAACTCAGATAACGGAATTCAAAAAGATAAAAAATACTGGTGCGCATTAAGCACACATCAAGGAGAAGATATTTTTTGTTTAAATACTCATTTAAAAATTAAAAAAGTTCATGACGACGTAATTACTATATTAATCCCTAGACATATTGACAGAGTTCAAAGTATTAAATCGACTTGTGATCAACTTAATTTAAAGAATCAAGTCTTATCCGAGGGTGAACTAATAAAAGGCAATAATGAAATTATAATAATAAATTCCTATGGCTTTACATCTAATTATTTAAATCTTTGTAAAAGCGTTTTTATAGGAAAATCATTATTGAAAAAATTTAAAAAAGTTGGTGGTCAAAATCCTATTGAAGCTGCAAGAATTGGATGTAAAATATATCATGGTCCGTTCGTATATAATTTTCAAGAAATTTACGAATTATTAAATAAGTATAATATTTCTGAGACCATAGAAAATGAGAGTGAGTTATCAAATAAACTGATTTCTGATTTAAATAAAACTAATGAAACGAATAGTGAAAAAATTGAGATTATTAATGGCTTAGGTAAGGAGATTTTGGAAAATACTTTTAAAGAAATAAGTAACGTAATTCGATGAAAATAAAAAAACCTAAATTCTGGAGTAAAAAAAATAATATAATTTCTATTTTGCTTTTTCCTCTATCTTTTTTTTTACAAATTATTTTTAAATTAAAAAAAAAAATTACTTCTAAACATTCTTTTAATATTCCAGTTATTTGTGTTGGTAATATATATATTGGTGGAACTGGAAAAACACCATTTAGTATATTAATTGCACAAGAATTAAATAAACTTGGTAAAAAAACCGCAATTGTAAAAAAATTTTACGAATCTCATTACGACGAACACTCTCTAGTAAATAAAAACAATATTCCTCTTTTTTTACATAAAAAAAGAAGTACAGCTATTCTTAATGCTGAAGAAAGCGGTCACAATTTTGCAGTGTTAGATGATGGACTCCAAGATTATTCTATAAAAAAGGATTTAAATATTTCGTGTTTTAACAGTAATCAATTAGTTGGTAATGGTATGACTATCCCCTCAGGACCTTTGAGAGAAGATTTTGAAACTATTAGACACTCTCAAATTGTTTTAATTAATGGTAAAAAAAATAAAGTTTTTGAAAAAAAAATATTTAAAATTTCAAAAAAGATTAAAATTTATTACTCAAGTTATTCACCGACCAATTTAAAAGAATTTAAAGGGAAAAGGCTTTTTGCGTTTGCAGGTATTGGTAATCCAGAAAATTTTTTTAAATTACTTCATGATAATAAACTTAATGTGCAAAAAAAAATTGAATTTCCCGATCATTATGAATTTAAAAAAGGTGAGATTCAAAATATGATAGAAGAATGTACTAAAAGTAAGTTTGAACTTGTAACCACCGAAAAAGACTATTGGAGAATAAAAAAATTTAATTTTAAAAGAGTTAAGTATATAAAATTAAGATTAGATATAATTAAAAAAAAAGAGCTTATGCAGAATATTTTAAATTCAATATGATAAAAACAATTAAATATTTTTTTGAAGCCTTGTTCATATATATATTTTTCTTGGTAGGTAAATTAATTGGCTTATCATTAAGTAGAAATGTTTTTTCATTTATTTTCAAAAAGATAGGTCCTTTAATTAAATCAAAAACTATAATTAGTAAAAATTTAGATATTTTACCTGGTAATATTTCTCTCGAAAAAAAAAGTAATATAATTTCAAACATGTGGTCTAATTATGGAATGACATTCATAGAATATATTTTTCTTAACCATTTTAAAAATAATAGCTCTCATATTGATATTGAGGGAGAAAAAATATTGTTAGAAATTTCAAAAAAAAATAAGCCAGTAATTTTTTTTTCAGGACACTTTGCAAATTTTGAGTTAATGTCTATGGAGATAACAAAAAAAAATATTAAACTTGCAACTATTTACAGACCTCTTAATAACTTTTTTCTTAACCCATTTATGGAATATTTAAGAAGAACTTATGTTTGCAAAAATCAAATTAAAAAAGGAGTTCCTGGTGTTAAAAAATCTATAGAATATTTAAAACAAAATCACAGTATTGCTTTGATGATCGATCAGAGAGTTAGCGAAGGGGAAAAAGTAAATTTCTTTGGAAAATTGGCTTTAACCACTACTTTGCCAGCTCAACTAGCGATTAAGTATAATTTAGATCTAGTTCCTATATTTATCGAGAGAGAAAATGAAAACATCTTTAAAATGAGAGTATTTGAACCAATAAAAACTTCAAATTTTGAAAACAAATTAAAAGTTTCTGAAAAGTTAAATAGAGTTTTAGAAAGTATGATTGTAAAAAATCCTAATCAATGGATTTGGACACATAATAGGTGGAAATAGCAAAAACTCTCGATTTTTATTTTTTGAGATTTTTATATCTTTGATTTACTTCTAAAGGTGAATAATAAGCCTCTTGAAATTCTACATTCCAATATTTTAGATCTTTAAGTTGTATTTCTTTCCCAGAAATTGCACATACGACAAAACTTCCCTCTTCAATGACATCAAAGGTGTTATGTTTATATTGAAGTTTAGCTTTTTTTTTATTCATCTATAAAATATATATATTATATCTTTTCATATGAATATTGCTTTAATAGGTAGTGGAGGTAGAGAGCATGTTTTATGCCAAAAAATATACGAGTCTAAATTGTCAAAAAATATTATTTGCATTCCTGGAAATGCAGGTACTTCGGAAATAGCAAAAAACATTAATATAGATTTCCTTAATTTCAATAAGCTTCTTAATACATTAAAATCAAATAAAATTGATTTAGTTGTGGTTGGTCCTGAAGAACCTCTTGTGAAAGGGATGGTAGATTTTCTTAGTAAACATAAAATTAAAGTTTTTGGACCAAACAAATATGCTGCAAAATTAGAAGGCTCTAAAGCGTTTATGAAATTAATTTGCAAAAAAAATAAAATACCAACTGCAAAATTTAAAATTTGTAAAAAGAAAAGTGATGTAATTAATTTTTTAGACTCAACCATGCTTCCTTTAGTTGTTAAAGCTGATGGATTAGCTGCTGGTAAAGGTGTAACGGTTTGTAAAACTAAAAAAGAAGTATTGAAATACTCGGATCAAATTTTTAAAGGCAAATTTAAGACTTCAAAAAATTTAGTCCTTGAAGAATTTTTAGAAGGTGAGGAAGTCAGCTGTTTTGTAGTTGTAGATAAAAAAGATTTCAAATTTTTTGGATCCGCTCAAGATCACAAGCGAGTTGGTGAAAAAGACACTGGCCCTAATACTGGAGGCATGGGTGCATACTCTCCAGCGCCAATCGTAAACAAAGTTCTTGAAAAAAAGATCATTAAAAGAATAGTTAAACCCACTTTGCTTGCTCTGAAGAAGAAAAAGAAACCTTATACAGGTTTTTTGTATATCGGCCTTATGATCGTTAAAAATGATCCTTTCCTTATTGAGTATAATGTTAGAATGGGAGATCCTGAATGCCAAGTAATTCTACCGAGATTAAAAACTGATTTAGTTAAAATTTTCAATTTCGCTGTAAACAATAGAATAAAAAAAATTAATATTAAATGGAGGAGTTTCAAATGCATGACAATTGTTTTATGTTCTAATGGATATCCAGGAAAGTATAAAAAGAAAAAATTGATTAAGAATATGGACAAAATAAATTTAAAGAAAAACACATTTATTTTTCATGCTGGAACTAAATTGATACAAGGTAAACTCTTCTCTAATGGTGGTAGGGTATTGAATATCACTTCTATAGGCTATCGACTCAGAAAAGTTAGAAATGAAATATTAAAAGTAATAAAAAAAATTAATTGGAAAAATGGCTTTCATAGAAAAGATATAGGTTGGAGAGTGATTTAAATCTATGAGAATCATTGGTGGAAAATTAAAAGGAAAAGCAATTTCTTTTATTAAATCTTCATCCACTAGGCCTTTAAAAGACTCAGTAAAAGAGAACATATTTAATATAATCAATCATTCTCATCTATTAAAAATAAATTTAAAAAACTCGAACGTATTAGACCTTTACTCGGGAATAGGATCTTTCGGATTAGAATGTGCCTCAAGAGATGCAAAAAAGATTACATTTGTTGAAGAAAATAAAAATGTAGTTAAAGTTTTAGAAGAAAACCTTTATAAATTAAAAATTGATAACTCAATTGTAATAACAGATAAAATTGTAAATTTTTTAAACTTAAATTTATCTGAGAAATTTGAAATAATTTTTTTAGATCCTCCTTTTGCTAAAAAGGATTATTTATATGAATTAAAAATAATTGAAAAAAAAAAAAATTTATAGAAATAAACATATAGTAATTATTCACAGAGAAAAAAATTCTATAAATGATTGGGAAGAAGTTATTAATCCCTTAATAGTAAAAGTATATGGTCGTTCAAAAATAATTTTTGGTAGATTTCTAAATTAAAAATCGTCTTGTAAATACTTTTACTTCTTCAACAGCTGGCTGATCATAAGGGTTAATGCGTAATAATTTTCCGATTATAGCGGTTTCTAACATAAAATATGAAAAAAGTTCACCTAGAGTCTTCTCATCAAAATCTCTTATCACAAATTCTCTAAATGGAATTTTTTTATTTTTTAAAATTTTCGTAAAGGCATTTTTTTGAGCATTTTTAATTTGACCTAAATTTTTATTTTTTAAGTACCTTAGTTCTTTGTCTAAATGTTGAGTATTTATTTTTTTATTTTTTTTTTTAATTGCGCTAAAAATATAAAAAATCTTATTTTTTGGTCCGTCTAAATAAAGCTGCATTAGACTATGATGGTCTTTAGGTGTGTTGGAAACCAAAGGTAAAAATCCTTTTTTATTCTTTCCGAGACTTTCGGCAAATAATTGTTGATACCAATAAAGAAACTTTTCAAGTTCTGGAGCATAATTAATTAAAATAAGATCATTAAATTTATTTTTGTCAATTAATGTAGCTAACAGAGTAGAACTTTCTTTTAAAAAAGTTCTATTCTTTTTTTTAAAGTGTATTAGCAAATTTTTTCTTAGATTTGATATATTTAATCCCATTATGTAAGCAGGTAAAAGTGCTACTTCTGATAAAACCGAATATCTACCCCCAATAAATTTTTTACTTTCGACATGAAATAATTTCATTTTATTTGATAATGAAAAAATTGGATTATTACCTTTTTCTGAGATCAAAATTATATTCTTAGATTTTTTTTTTAACGTTTTTAAAGAAAAAAAATTTGATAACGTCTCAAGCGTATTTCCAGATTTTGAAATAACAAAAAATAAAACCTGATCTTGTTTGTATTTTTTTTGGAAATTTATAATTTTATTTTCATTTATGTCATTAAAAAAAATAAATTTTTTTTTTACTTTATTTTGGAAAAAATTATATATTGCCTCAGATCCTAATATTGACCCTCCCATTCCAATAACGGCTATTGTTTTAAATTTTTTAAACCTTCTAAGGTCACTGAAATTAAAATTGAATTTAAATTTTTTACTAAGTGAGTAAAATGAATTATTAGGGGTATCTAAATTAATTTTTAAATTCTCAAAGATTCTTAAATATTTTTTTTTTAATTTACTATTGAGCTTTAAATCCAAATTTTTTTTATGTATTGAATTTTTATAGATTAAATTACTTTTCACTTTCGAATTTCATTAATTATAGATTGTTCAACTGAGGATATGTTCCCCTTTGAATTGTTTTTGTCTCTTGGTATTTTAAATATCTTGTCAATACTATTCTCCGTTTTGTTCTCTAATTTTGAATTTGGTTCTGGTAGAGTGTTATATTCGGGAGGCAAAGATAATGGTTCTCTTTTTTTTACTAAAAATTCATCTGTAGTTCGGGTCTTTTCATTTCTAAGAACTTTACCTACGTCTGAAATTCCTCCACAGGAATATGAAAATAATAGTAGCAAAAAAAATATGATTGTAGTTCTAAGTTTGTCCATTTTTAAATATTAATTCTTTTGTTAATAGTATCACAATTCCAATTGTAATAAAAATATCTGCGATATTAAAAGTAAACCAATGAAAATTTTTATAATGTATATCGATAAAATCCGGTACAGCAAAATAAGTAAGTCTGTCGTAAACATTCCCTAATGCGCCGCCTAAAATTAAGGAAAATAATATTTTATCAATCATTTTAGATTTCAGGATGAGATAAATTAAAAATACTATCACAATAAATATTATTCCAGTTATTAAGTTATAAATTAAGATAGAGCTAGTACTTAAAAAACCAAATCCTATTCCAGTATTCCATATGAGATTAAAATTAACAAAATCATTTATATATAAAGCATTTTCACTGAAGTTGTTTATTATTTTAATTTTTGAGTACCTATCTAAAAAGAAAATTAGAGATGTGATAGCCAAGAAATAGAAGTTGTCTTTTTTTAAAATCTTTTCTTTTATATATTTTAAATAAATCAGAATATTGGTTTCCTATTTTATTGGACAATTTTCACGGCTACATTTTTTCTCTAAAATTTTCCAACACCTCTCGCACTTTTTTCCTGTAGCTTTACTAACTTCAATTTTAAATTCGCTTCCGTTAGCTAAATTTGTTTCTGCTCGTGAAACAATAAAGTACTCTGCTAGGTCTATATCTTTTAGTAATTCTAATTTTTCTTTGTTTAAAGAAATTTTAATCTCTGCCTCTAAACTTGAGCCAATCTCCTTATTAATTCTCTTTTCTTCTATGGCAATATTTGCCTCCTGTTTAATCTTAAATAAATCTGACCATTTTTGATTTAATTCGGGATTATTCCAGTTTTTTGGTATTCTAACGAAGATATTCTCATGAATGCTTTCACCGCTTTTGTTTATTAAACTATATATCTCTTCTGTAGTAAAAACTAAAATCGGTGCAAACCATTTTAATAAACTTTCTAATATTATATTTAAAGTAATAACACAATTTTTTCTTTTTTTTGAATTTAAACCATCGCAGTAAAGAACATCTTTTCTTATATCAAAATAGAAAGACGATAGATCCAGCGAGCAGAAATTTAATAGCTCTTTATACAATTTATGAAAATTATAATTTTTTAAATTGTCATCTACTGATCTGCCGATCGTATACAACTTATTAAGAATATATTGCTCAAGCTCATCAAATTCATTAATTTTTATTTTTTCAAAGTTTTGTTTTTCAAACGTGTCCTTTATATTTCCAAGAATAAATCTAAAAGTATTCCTTATCTTTCGGTATGACTCTGCATGTTGAACCAAAATATTTTTATCTATTCTTAAATCTTCAGAATAATCAGAGGAGGAAGCCCATACTCTAAGAATATCTGCTCCGTAATTTTTTAAAATTTCTTCTGGTGAAATAACATTGCCCATTGACTTGGACATTTTCATACCTTTGCCGTCAACTACGAAACCATGAGAAAGAATACTTTTAAACGGAGCTTTACCTCTTGTTCCACAAGATTCTAATAAAGAGGAATGAAACCATCCTCTATGTTGGTCTGATCCTTCAAGATACATATCGGCAGGCCATTTCAGATCTTTTCTTTTTTCTAAAACAAAACTATGCGTTGAACCGCTATCAAACCATACCTCAACAATATCATTGAGTTTTTCGTAGTCTTTTGGATTATAATCATCACCCAAAAATATTTTTGGGTCGTCTGTAAACCAGCAATCAGATCCTTGTTTTTCATAAATAGATGCTATTTTGTCGATTACTTTTTGATCTCTTAATGGTTCTTTTGTCTTTTTATTTATAAAGATTGGTAACGGAACTCCCCATACTCTTTGTCTGGATACACACCAATCCGGTCTTCCTTCTATCATTGATAAAAGCCTTTCTTTTCCTTTTTTTGGATAAAAAACTGTTTCATTTATTGATTTAATAGCTTTTTTTCTAAGATCGTTTTTTTGCATAGAAATAAACCACTGGGGTGTTGCCCTATAAACTAGTGGAGCTTTAGATCTCCACGAATGTGGATAGCTATGACTAAGCTTATCATTCTTTAATAATCTATTTTGTTCTTTTAATTTTTCTATGACTATAGGATCAGCTTTAAAAATATGAATATTCTCAAAATATGGTATCTCCTTAGTATACAGGCCCCCATTATCTACAGTGTATAGAGAAGGAATGTTATTTTTTAGACATAAATTGAAATCATCTGGACCGTGGCTAGGAGCGCAGTGAACAATTCCTGTTCCTTGCTCAAGATTAACAAACTGAGCATCCAGCATTGGGACATTGTAATCAAACTTCATATTGGCTAAAGGATGGCTGCAGATGGTCTTTTTAAATTCTGAGCCTTTAAATGTTTTTATCTCTTTGTAAGTTTTTATATCACAAGCTTTTGAAATTTCTTTAATCAAATTTTTTGCTACAACAATTCTCTTTTCTTTAAAATATTCAAGGCTTTCGATTTCTAATACTGAATAATCAATATTGCTGTTAAAAGCCAAAGCTTTATTAGCTGGTATAGTCCAAGGAGTTGTTGTCCAAATGATAACACTTGTATCTTTTAAATATTCTTTGTCAGTTTCTTTAACTTGGAAAGCAACATAAATGGTATTAGATGTGTGATCCTTGTACTCTACTTCTGCATCTGCCAAGGCTGTTTTTTCAACAGTCGACCAAAGAACTGGTTTAAAACCCTGATATAAACTTCCATCTAAAAGAAATTTCCCTAATTCTCTTACTATTTGAGCTTCAGCTTCGTAACTCATAGTAGAATAATAATTCTCAAAATCTCCTACAACACCTAATCTTTTAAATTCTTTAATGTGAACATCAATCCAGCTTTTTGCAAATTCTCTGCACTCTTGCCTGAAATCTTTAATTGGAACTTCGTCTTTATTTTTTTTCTTTTTTTTATATTGTT
>MDSV01136768.1_pt1 | contig 16427 bp, 12 predicted proteins | sample 810851 | NCBI WGS metagenome assembly MDSV01 (sample SAMN05326640, study PRJNA326480) | marine metagenome | isolation source: seawater | place: Atlantic Ocean: North East | collected 2012 | reverse complement strand
TGGAAGGGATTTGATGAGTGGGATTCCCAAAGAAGTGATAGTTACTTATAAAGAAATAGCTGGGGCATTAAATAATTCTATTGAACAAATTGAAGATGCTGTGATGAATGCACTTTTTAATACTCCTCCAGCATTATCCGCTGATATTTATAACGAAGGATTATATTTAACCGGTGGAGGATCAATGCTACGAGGATTAGATAAACGCATATCCCAAAAAACAAAACTACCAGTATATGTAGCTGAAGATCCTCTAAGAGCAGTAGCAAGAGGAACAGGAATTGCACTTAAAAATACGGAAAGCTATTCATTTTTAATTCAATAGGCTATAAGAGGAGATGCATAACCTAATACGGTTTATTAAACTTAATCAATTCATACTTTTATTCTTAATAGTAGAATCTTTTTCCATATACTTGTTAATTCAAAACAACACTTATCAGCAATCATTGTTTAATAAAAATGTTATAAAATACACATCCAATATTTTCAATACATCTAAAAAATTACAAAACTATTTTAGATTAAAAGAACAAAATTTATTACTTGCCAAAGAGAATGCAAAATTACATTCTATTTTAGATATAAATTCAAATATAATTGATTCAAATTTAGAAATGTCAAATCTTTTTTCATATCAACAAGCAAAAATTGTTAATAACTCAATACATAAAAGAAATAACTTTATCACTCTAAACAAAGGGAAAAAACACGGAATAAAAGAGGGTATGGGAGTTATTACACAAAATGGCGTTATAGGAATAATAAAATCTGTATCTGAAAATTATTCTATAGCAATCTCATTATTAAATAGAAAATCTTCATTAGGAGTTAAACTAAAAAAAAATTATCATAATGGTATTTTAAAATGGGATGGATTTAATTATAGAATAGCTAGTATTACCAATTTTCCAAGCCATATAAGTATCGCAAAAGGAGACTCAATTTCAACAAATAGCCATAGTACAATTTTTCCAGAAAACATAGATATTGGTGTTATTAATTCCTTTGAAAAAAAACAAGGAGGATACTTTAATGTAAGTGTTAAACTTCATGAAGATTTTAATAAACTCTATTTCGTATATATAGTTAAGGCGCTAAATTATAACGAAAAAATACAATTAGAAAAAAATACAAATGAATAAAATAATGATTAAATATTTTTTTCTTGCCATTATATATACTCTTCTTCAAGTATTAGTGCTAAATGAAATATTATTTAATTCTTATATAATTCCTTTCTTGTATATTATTCTAATAATCAAGTTGCCTCTAAAAATTCAAAAATGGTTTTTGATATTATTTTCTTTTTTTATTGGATTTATAAATGATCTTTTCTCTTCTACAATCGGATTTCACTCAACAGCATGTGTTCTAATTGGATTCTTAAAGCCTATGTTGGGTAAAATTAGTATTCCTTATAATTTACTAAATGAAAATGATGAGATATCCTTAGAAAGGATTGGATATAAATCTTTTATTGTTTTTAGCTTCATTTTAATATTAATTCATTCTTCATGTTTATTTTTTATTGAACATTTAGAATTTAATTTTAAAATATTTATAAAAATTATTTCTAGTTCTATTGTTTCACTTATAGTTATTATAATTACAGAGCTAGCAATTAAAAAACAGAAATGATAAAATATAATTACAGAAATAAAATCATTCTAAGTATCTTTATAACTATTGCAATAATCTTTATTGTCAAACTTTTTTATATACAAGTTATAAATAAAAATTATAAGTTTTCTGCAAATAATAATGTTTTAAGATATGATGTTCAACAAGCTGTTAGAGGATTAATATATGACCGAAATAACAGATTAATCGTTGCAAATGTTCCTGCATATGATTTAATGATAATTCCTAGAGAGCTAATAAACAAAACAATTGACACTTTATACCTATGTAATCTCTTAAATATTTCTAAAGATGAATATTTAAAAAAATACCAACTTGCTTCTAACTATTCAAAATATAAAGAAAGTGTGTTTATCAAACATCTTAATCTTAAAAACGCAACAACTTTATCTGAAAAATTATTTCAGTTTCCAGGGTTCTATTTAAGAAAATTAACAATGAGAAACTATCCTACAAATATAGCTACACATGTTATTGGATATCTTGGAGAAGTAAATACAAACAAAACAATTAATGATAAATATTATGTCAAAGGTGATCTTTCGGGAATAAGTGGAATTGAAGCTGCATATGAACAAGAATTGAGAGGTATTAAAGGAATGAGTATTAAATTAGTTGATGTACATAACAGGGATCAAGGAAAATTCCAAAATGGAAAATTTGATTCTCTTTCTGTTGCAGGTAAAAATCTAGTTTCAACAATTGACATAAACTTACAAGAATATGGTGAAAAATTAATGAAAAATAAAGTGGGTGCTATAGCGGCTATTGAACCTTCAAGTGGAGAAATATTATCTTTAGTTTCTTCGCCAACATACAATCCCAACTTATTAGTAGGCAGAAATCGTTCAAAAAATTACAATACATTGTTAACAAATAGAAATAAACCACTATTTAATCGCGCCTTGCAAGGAACATACCCTCCTGGATCAATTTTTAAATTAATTAATGGCCTAATTGTATTGCAAGAAAACATTGTTAATGAAAAAAATAATTTTCATTGCAATAATGGATATAGTTATGATTTCAATAAACAAGTTTCTTGTCATCCTCATAAATCTCCAGTTAATCTTGAAAGTAGTATTGAGATTTCTTGTAACACATATTTTTGTCATACATTTGAAAAATATTTTAAAAAATTTCCAAATACTATTACTGCATATAACAATTGGTACAGCCATTTAAATAGCTTTGGGATAGGAAGGTATTTAAATAATGACTTTATTCATGGTAGTCCAGGAAAACTACCGTCATCAAAATATTATAACTCATTATACAGGGGTAGTTGGAACGCTAATACAATAATTTCTATGGCCATAGGACAAGGAGAGCTATTACTCACACCATTACAAATGGCAAATATAACTGCAATTATTGCAAATAAAGGTTATTATTATACTCCTCACATAATAAAAGCAGTTTCTGGATCACAGATTGACAGTAGTTTTTTAAAAAAAAGATTTTGTTCCATTGATAAAAAATATTTTGAGCCCGTAATAGATGGAATGGAAAAAGTCTTAACAGGCAATGAAGGAACAGCAGTAAACTCTCAAATTGATAGTATAGTTGTTTGTGGGAAAACTGGAACTGCACAAAACCCTCATGGAGAAGACCACTCAATATTTATAGCTTTTGCCCCTAGAAAAAATCCTAAAATCGCTATAGCTGTTTATGTTGAAAATGGTGGCTGGGGAGCAACATGGGCTGCTCCTATTGCCACACTTATGATTGAAAAGTATCTGAAAAATAAAATTTCCAATATTAGTCAAGAAAATTTTATTTTAAATGGGATTTTAAGTTCAGAAAAATGAGAAAGGCTAAAAATATATTTGAAAATATTGATATTTTAAGTATAGTATTATATATTTCTCTTTTATTATTTGGATGGATAAATATTTATGCATCACAGTATAATGAAGATATTAATTTTGTATTAGATTTTAATAGTAGGTACGGGAAACAAATATTTTTCATAATAATTTCTACACTTGTTGCATTTATTCTTTTAATTATCGACTGGAAGTTCTATTTTACACTTTCTTATTTGTTTTATATATGTATCATCTTTTTATTGGTTGGAGTTCTTTTCGTAGGTGATGTTACTGGTGGTGCAAGTTCATGGTATAAAATCGGTGGATTTAAATTTCAGCCGTCTGAATTTGCGAAATTTGCTAGTGCTCTTGCTCTTGCTAAATATTATAATGGGATTCACGCTAAAAAAATGGTAATAAAACAAAAAATATTCTCATATTTTTTAATAATTATTCCCTTTTTATTAATAATTCTTCAAAACGATTTAGGAACAGCTTTAACTTTCACTGCATTTATTCTTGTGTTTTACAGAGAAGGTTTGTCAGGAAACATTTTAATTTTCAGTTTTATTATTTTAGTATTATTTATTACTTCTCTTTTATTTGAAAAATTAATTTTAATATACATTTTGTTTGCTATTTCAACTATTTTATGTTTCCTCTCACGCAAAGAAAAAAAACAACTTTACCTAATTATTACTTCACTAATTATTTCATGTTCTTTTATTCTTAGTGTAAATTATTTTTTTGAAAATATCCTTTCTGACCATCATAGAAAAAGGATTAATGTATTAATAGGTAAAGAATTTGACCCACAAGGAGCTGGATATAATTTAATCCAGTCTAAAATAGCAATAGGATCTGGTGGTTTATTTGGAAAAGGATTTCTAAGTGGAACACAAACTAGATTTGATTTTGTTCCAGAACAAAGTACTGATTTTATTTTTTGTACAATAGGAGAAGAATGGGGTTTTTTTGGAAGTTTATTTTTCTTTAGTATCTACTTAGGACTGCTGGTTAGAATTTTATTTTTAGCAGAAAGACAACGTTCAAATTTTAGTAGAATTTATGGATACAGTGTCGCTTCAATTTTATTTGCACACTTTGTTATTAATATTGGTATGACAATAGGACTTTTACCAGTAATTGGAATTCCTCTTCCCTTTATTAGTTATGGGGGGTCATCTTTAATAGGTTTTACAATACTATTATTTATATTTATTAACCTTGATTCTTATAGGCTACAAATATTGCGCTGAATTAAATTAATAAAATTCAAACCTATTATCTTCAATATTTGCAATTTCCTTTAAAACATTAAAAGATAATGAAGGTGATATTTGTCCAAATTCTTTTTGCATAAAGTTCTTTTTTGGAACATAATCATTTACAATTTCATTATTTCCCTGTTTAGAAACAACTCTAATTAAGTATGCATTATTTACTCCTTTTATTGGTCCAAAAGTTATATTATTATCAATTGCAAATGATACTCCAACTAAATTAGAAGCAAAACCTATTCCATCAATATTATTATTTGAAAAAACTATTTCTTGAGTACTAATTTCGTATCCAAATTTCTCTTTATATTTTTCTAAACTATCCAATGAAGTGTATTCGCTGACAATTCTATTATATTTATTTTCATTTAGAACAAGGGATCTTATCTGCTCAGTATTTTCAGACAATGGAACTAAGCCTTCATTATGCTTTTTAGTTAAGTAGGCTACAACATAAGAATCGTCAAATTGGAAAACTTCAGAAATTGCACCTTCATCATTTTGATGAATCCATCTAACCATCTCTCTAGAATTAGGCAATCCACTAATATTTTCTTTTGTAACTTTAACTTTTTTATCGCTTCTTTTTACTAAATTTTCTTTTACAACTAATGTGTCAAAATTAATTTTTTCATTTAAAATTTTTGATGCAAACATAGCTGCTTGTGAATAATAATTATTATATGTTTCCGTACTAGGCTCTATATTCCTATCAATATATGCTATTTTTACCTTTCTTATCTTTCTACTTTTTTGAGTAACTTGAATTAAATGTGTTCCAAATTGTGTATTAACAACTTTTAAGTCACCTATATTTGATGTAAAACAAGCTTCATTAAATTCACTAACCATTACTCCTTCTTTGAACCAACCTAAATCACCTCCTTTAATTTTAGAACCTTGGTCTTCTGAATACTGCTGAGCTAATAAATCGAAACCAACACCTTTATCAATTTGAGTTTTTAAATTATCTATTAAAATATCTACTGAATCTTGAGTTACTTGTTCAGTTGGTTTAATTAATATATGTCTAGCTTCTACAGAATCAGATCTAAACTGAATATCTACTAATTTAGCTAATCTGTATACTTGTTCAGATAACAAAAATGGACCAACTACAGAACCTTTATCTTGATTTGCTAAGTTTTTAAAATTTATATCACTAATATCCTGTGAACTAATAAAAGAGAAGATATTATTAGGATTATCTGAATTTCTTCTTACAACCAAATCATAGTCTTCAGAATCCTTAAAATAGCTCTTTAAATCGACTAAATCATTCTTTGTTTTTTCTTCGTCTTGAGTAGAAGGGACCACATTAAAAGCTACATAATCAACATCACAAGACGCTTCCTGTTGATATTCTTCCTCATGATTTTTATAATAACTTTTAATTTGTTTTTCGGAGGGATCAACTAAACTATCAACAATTGTATTGTATGGTATTTGAATAAAGTCTAATTTAATTTTTTCATTTTCTTCATTTAATACTACTTTAGCATGTTCAGAAGTCACAAACATCGCAGTTGATAGTAATTTATTATATTTTGAATTTTTGATTAAATCAACAAGATAATTTTCAAACTTTTTCCATCTAATCTTAGCATCTCCTGTTTGATCTTGATCAATTTGTTGTAAATAAGCTAAAACCCTTGTTCTATCAAATTGACCTGTTTGTTGATTTTGAAATGCAGGAATTTTACTGATTTCAGGGTGCACATTGACACCTTGTAACAACTCAAAAAACTCATCATCAGAAACATTAATACCAAGTTCTTGATACTCTTTGGTCATGATTAATTCTCTTATATATTGATCCCAAATCTGATTTCTGATTTGCGCAGTTAATGTTTGATTTACAATTGCCTGTGGATTTTGATTTTTATAATTCTCAATCCCTTCTTCTACCTTTATCTCAAATGTTTGTCTTAATATCTCTTCTCCAAAAACTGAACCAACATACATAGAACCAGAACCACCAGACCTTTGAGACTGCATAAAATCTCCTAAAATAAAAGCTAACATTGCTATCCCAATTACGGATAATAATAAACCAGATCTATTTCTTATATTTCCAAGTGTTGCCATGTCAATTAATTAAAGTTTGCGAATATACAATTGTTATTTTACAAATAAAAATAGAATTATCAATTTAAGACATATCTAATTGTACTTCATTAATAGCATTCTCTTTAACATCTAGAATGGTAAACTTTAAATTCTCTATATTTACAACCTGACCAACGGATGGTATATCTTCATTGTAATGTAAAATGAGTCCTGCTATTGTTTTATATTCTTCAGATTCAGGTAAGTTTAAAGAATATTTTTTGTTAACTACATCCACATCTAAACGTGCAAGAAACTTAAATTTATCTTTTGAGAGTTGCTCATCTGAAATAGTTTCTAAATCATATTCGTCTTCAATCTCACCAACAATCTCTTCTGTAACATCTTCAATAGTTACCATTCCAGATGTGCCTCCAAATTCATCAACAACAATTGCAATTCCTTTATTGGTATCAATAAATTGTGTTAATAAATCCTTAACCGACATACTTTCAGGAACAAAAGGTATAGGGAGCAGTACTGATTTAATTGTTTTTGGGCCTTTAAACAGGTCTGAAGAGTGGATATATCCAATTACATTATCAATAGTTGTTTTGTAAACTAAAATTTTTGAAAATTTAGTCTCAATAAATTTTTCTTTAAGCTCATTAATAGATGCGGTGTTTTCTACAGCAACTATTTCTGTTCTGGGGATCATGCAATCCCTAAGTTTTTTTTCTGACAAATCTAATACATTTTTAATCATTTCTGCTTCAACTCTTTTATCCTCAATGTTTTTTGAAGACCTGGTAATTGAATAATATTCATCTAGATTAAGATTAGTTTTTTCTAATTTATCATCCAATTTATATTTGAAAAAAAATCTTAAAAAATATTTTAAAAAAAATAATCCAAAAACTGCAATTGGTCTAAGAAAAAAAAACAATATCCAAATTGGTACACAGAAAAAATTAAATATTTTATTTGGATAAAATTTAAAAACTGATTTTGGTAATAACTCAACTATCAACAATACTATTATTGTAAATGAAAAAATTTTAAAAAACAAAATATAGTATAATGACTGAAAATAATCATTTAAATAAGCATTCAAAACAATGTTGGTTGACACACAACACAGAACTAAGGCAATATACTTGAGAAGTAAAATGGTTGTGATAAATTCCAAATTATTTTCAAAAAAATAATTTAAAATTCGAGACTTATATGTCTCTTTATTTCTATCAATTTCTAGCTTTACTTTATCAATAGAAAAAAAAGCAATTTCAACTCCTGAAAAAAAAGCTGAAAGAGATAGCATTAAAACTGATATTAAAATCATGTATGTAAAGTTAACAATTATTATTAATTTGTATTAATATTAAAAACCCCCTGAATATTTTCGATAGAATACTTTTTAAAATCTGGTGTTGAATCAAATCCTTTTCCTAAAACAATATTTTTTTTAGTTGTAATTTTTACTTCTTTCTGAGAATAGATCTTGTCTATATTATTATCCCAAATTAATTCTTCAGTTTCTAACTTTTTATCATCAGAACTTATTAAAACAACATTATTTTTTGCAATCATAATTTTTTGATTTTCATCAATTGATGCATTGTCTGCAGTTAGAGTTGATTTAACTTCAGTTAGATCATTATAAAAAATAACTTTTACTTTGTCAGAAAGAATAATTTGTGGAACTTGGTTGTTAAATCTTTTAATTTGATTTGAAAAAATTTTAACTTTTAATTTACCTTTTTCTGTGTGTAATATTTCTACTTCTCTTAACACCTCTAAAGGAAGCTCTTTGGATTTATCAAAATCTCTAACTGAATTTGGATTATTCGAACATGAAAAAAATAGAAATAAAAATAAAACTATAATCCTAGTCATCAACTAATCAATTGTTCTGACAATAGTTGATTTGTTTATCCAACATCCAATATTATAAGATTGTCCCGATTCTAATCCATTAAAAAAACAAGTTTCTTTATCTGGAAAATATTTAGAATATGTATTAATACTTTTACTTGCTTTCAATTTAGTATCTTCAAATTTTAGTGCTTTTTTAAACATATCTACCGCAAGCCAATACACAGTCTTGTTCTCAAAATCTGATCCACATGCTGAAGCACCGGAAACATATATGTTTCCTTTTAGCATGTAGGCTTCTGCAAATTTATCATTTTCTGAAATTACTTCATTAACTAGATTAATTGCCGAAACGTACTTGCCACAAAGTCTTGCTGTGTTTGCTATATCCATTTTTAACTTGATTAATTCTTCATTACTCATATCATTTGCATATGAATCTAAACAATTGGATATAATATTATATGCCTGTAAATATTTTTTATTAACGAAATAATAATCAAAAATATCTCTTTCTGTTTCGAAATTTGGTTGTATTAATTTTAAACTTTCAAGGGCCTTTAAATATAAATCATTTTCATAACACTTTAATGATTTTAAATTTTTAACAACTCTTTTCACAAATGAAATTTCGTCCTTATTTTGATTAAATTTATTTCCAAAAAGTAATACTAGATCTTGACAATTTGCATATGGTGTATACAATGCCTCTATTTTTTCTGAATATTGAACAAAATATTTAGTGTATTTTGACTCATTGATTATGTTGTAATCAATAATACTTGCAACTATGTTGTATGTATTTAAAACATCTTCTTTAGTTTTTTGACCAGACTTTTCAAGATTAACTACAGACTTCATAAATCCATATACAGCTCTAAAATCAGACTTGTTACCAGTTAACTTAATCGCCTGATCAAGAATGTCATATGCCTCAGCACTTCTATTTTTATCTGTAATCACTAATTCATATCCTTTCAATCCTAATACATACCCTTTTTCACCAAATCCATATTTTATTCTTTGATCAAAAATCAACATTAAGGTGTCTACATATGCATCTTTATTTTCTTTTTCTGATTTTAATTTTGCCTTAATTATTTTAGGTCCATTTTTGTAAATATTCCCACTTGAAGCTGGACAATTTATAAATGTCCATCTCCAAGGGTTTAATGCATCAGCATAATTTTTTTGTTTATAAAACTCTCTGAAAATTGATAAATTTTCTTTACATGCATTTTCGTCTTCTCCAAATTTTGATTGAGCATTTGTGTTGGGGATACAAAAAAAGAGTAATGCCCCAACTAAAATTAAAATTTTATTCATTTGATTAATCATATTTTCTTTTTACAAACCATATACCATCATAGGATATTGTTAATCCTAACTTAACATACTGTTCTTTTATTAAATTGTTATCTGTTGTACCTCTTTCACCTAATATTAACGACAGATCATACTTTGTTCTTGATTTCTTATATGGAAGTCCAAAACCTAAACTAATGCTTTTATCTGGCAAAGTAGTATTTTCAAATTCTAAAGGTAAATTTCCAAATGAACAACCAATTCTATATTCAATTCTTTTATAATATTGTGTTACTGAATTATATTTAGGAGTATATTGTACTCCTAGAGAAAAGTTTGAACTATTTATTAAATTATCGTTTTCATTAAATAGTTTATAATTACTCCAATTAAAAAGATTATAGTCAGTTAAAAATAAAATTTTGTTTCCCTCTTGGTATGAAAACCCAATTCTAATGTTTTGAGGTAAGTTTAAAAAACCCCAATCAGTGGTATTAATTGCTGTATCTTTAGGATTTTCTAAAACACCTGTATTTACAAACGATTCAACAATTTCATTTTTCTTAGCACGAATTTCGGCACTATTTGTAGAAACTAATCCAAAAGATACTTTTTTATTATCGCTCAAGTCTCGTTTGTAGAGTAATCCAATTTCATAATAGTATCCTTGCAAATTAATCTGACTATTTGACCTTGAGTTTAAAAAAGAATTATCATTAAATATTATTTTTTTTCTTCTATTTAAACCTCCAAAAACATAAGATGCATTTATACCAATAGAAAAGTTACTGTTAACTTTATATGCTCCTCCAAAATAAATCTTACTCAATCCCCCATCTCCATAATATATTGAAGTTGAATTATTGATTGAATTGGTGTTTTCAAATTCATAACCAATATCACTGAATGGAAGTAATCCCACACTTGCTCCAATTCTTTTTGTAATTGGAAAACCTAAATTTAAATGTGAAAAAGTTGTATTGTGTGTTAATTGTTCTTCTGTTAAATTTTGCATTTTTATTATTCTATGTCTTAAGCCTGTGGTAAATAAAAAAGAATTAGGCCCATAGTCTATATAAGTGGATGGGTTATGGGGATTAATATAAGTTGGATCGCTAAAAGCTGTAATAGCACCACTAAGTGCATTATACTGAGAAGAGGCCATAAATTGAAAATCTCCAATTCCGTACCTAGAATATGGTGAACTTGTACCAATTTGTCCAAAAGAAATATTGTTTGACAAAACCAAACAAAATATAAGTGCGTAAATCTTATTCATTATAATCCAAAATTTCATTGAGTCCTTCCATTTGTAAATAAGGGTTTGCAAATATGCTATTTTTTATAGCTTTTTCAAAGAAAAAACAGTCTCCTCCAGTGAATATAACGTTAGAATTCTTATTTTCTTTTCTAAAATCGTCAATAAATGAATCTACTTCGCTTATCATACCTTCTTGCACACCACTATTTATTGAAGCATTAGTGGTATTTCCAATAAAGATTCTATCATCAATAATATCACATAAAGGTAGTAAATCTGTATAGTAATTTAATGATTTATATCTCATAATTAGTCCAGGAGAAATACGTCCTCCTAAAAACTCCTTATTACCATTAACTATGTCAATTGTTAAACATGTTCCAAAATCAAATATTAAAGTTTTTTTATTTTGGTATTGACATGAAGCAGCAACTGCGTTTGCAATTCTATCAACACCTAAAGTTTCAGGAGTTAAATATTTAATTTTAATTGGCAAAGGAGTATTATTGTCAAATGTTAAAGGATTGTATATTGATATAAATTTATTAGTATCCTTTTGTATTTTTTTTACTGAAGAAAAAATTGTTTTATCTATTTGATTATTTTTTGTAAAATCTAAAATCTCATTTAGACAAAAATTATTCGTTTTTTTAAACTTTATCATTTTTTTATTTTCAAATAAAGAAAACTTAATAGCGGTATTTCCTATATCAACTATAAAATTCATATTTTTAAAAGTATAAAGTTAGCTCTTTATCATGAATTAGGTAAAAAATTTCCATAAATAAAAAAAACAATTAAATTTGCACTCTTTAAAATTATGGTGCTATAGCTCAGTTGGTAGAGCAATGGACTGAAAATCCATGTGTCCCTGGTTCGATTCCTGGTAGCACCACAAATAAAACCCACTTAAATTTAAGTGGGTTTATTTGTTATAGGTTACATAATATCCTCTTTTTATTTACTTTCACAAGCTACTAATATTTTATCTATTAACAAAAAAGCCCACTTTTTAGTGGGCTTTTTAAGATTATTTATTTCTAATTACAACTATTCAATAACTATTTTCTTTGTGATAGTTGTATTAGAATTAGTTAATGTAACAAAATAAGTTCCTGTTCCATAAGATGACAAATCAATAGTCTTTTTTAGATTTCTATTAATTTTTTCACTAGCTGAAACAACTTCCTTTCCAAGAATATCTTTAACACTTAAAATATATTCATCTTCATCAAGTCCTTGAACATCAACTGTAAAAATTCCATTTGACGGATTAGGGTATAACGAGAATAACCCATTAAAATTACTTTCATTAATTGATGCCGGCTGAGTTGACTCATTTCCTAAATTCATTCGAATACCGATAGTTCTTCTTGAATACCAATAACCTAATCCTCCTCCTCCTAAATTACAACCATTGTCTTGAATATAACTTACAGCACCATCATCTCCAGAATAACAAATTTCTACAACTTGTACTCCTTGAAAACCTTGCACACCAGCTAATAACGTTTGTCCCGGAGTAACAGATAAAGGTGTTGTTAATTTAAGTGTTTTCCAAACACCTATATCAGTATTCATTAATTGATATGGATCCGAAGAAGCTAAAAGGAAAGGGGCGTTAGTATTAGGAGTTGCTGTATTATCGTAATCATATAATACAGCTTTTAAATTAGCTCCAGCTTGAGAGTTACTACCAACAAAAAAGGATATTGAAGTAACAGTATCTACAGCATAAATCTCAAAAGCATTAACTAATACTTGACCACACATTGAATTTTGTAATTCATATCCAGTAGTTGAAAGGTTTGCTCCATCGCCATTCCAATCATAATCTCTACCATACACAGTGTCTGTAACAATAGTTAATCTACTTGCAGTATCTGATAAAGATGTTGACATGAAAGGAATTAAATCTGTGCTAGCCCAAAAATCTACAAGGTGTGGTCCTAATGAAGTTGGAGTAAAAGTATTTTGAGTGGCTACAGTTATAGTATCATTTGGAGCTAAACTAACAGGAGCACTATTTCCTGACCAAGCTGTTCCTGCTCCATTAATACTTACGTTTAATTTTGTATTAGTTTGGGTATTAGAACCTTTATTTAAAATTTGAGCCTCAAGTCTATATGGATTACTTTTAACTTGCTTCATTGGATTAAATGTATATGGCATACCTAAATCACCAGTAGTAGTAGGATTACCTAACAACCATCCACCGAAAGTTTCATTTTGCATTTGAATAGCATTTGGTGGAGTTTCAATAATTTTCATATCATCTAACATCCAAAAATAACATCTTGATGTCCATCCAACTTTAATATAAACTGTTGATTGACCTCCAGCAATAGCTCCAATATTTAAACTAACATATTCTGGATCAGCTGAAGCAGTATTATTATTTACATTATTATTTACAACAAACTGTGTCCATGTTGTACTATCATTACTAATCCAAACAGAAGGTGGGATGAATGCTGCATTTCCCAAATTATTATACCTAAAATTATGTTCAAATTCTAAACTAACTGCAGGATAATTTGATAAATCAATCGCGTCTGTAATAAAATAAGAGTCTATATACTGATATGTAGTTCCAGATGGTTGACCATATGTGTGATGGTTAGCAGAATCTGTATCAGAAATTAAAAATCCATTTGCTGCAGTTGTTGAGTTCATAGCTGCTGCTCCTGATAATCCTTGAGTTCCTTGGTAATAACCCCATGAACCAACAGTAGACCATTTCCATTCACATGTTGCAGCTCCTCCTTGTGTATTATCAGAATATGTTACCCAACCTTGAGGGAAACCATTTGCAAAATCCTCAGACCACAAAGGATTAGAAGATGAAGCATTATTATTGCTATTATTTATTGTACTTTGAACATTATTTTCTTCAACAGCAATATGCTCTGTTGCTAAAGCATCAATTGTTTGTGCTGTAGAAAATAGACAAGTACTAAATAATAAAAGTAAGATAGTTGTTTTTTTCATAGTTTTTTGTTTAAATTATTAATCAAATATTTGTTAATGAGATTAAATTAAAATTACAGATTATTCTAATATAATCTTCTCGACATAAGTTATATCATTATCTTTAAGTTCAATTGTATATACACCTTTTTTATAATTAGCAAAATCAAAATTAGATCGTAAAGTGTTAATTTTCGATGTGTAAATAGTTTGCCCTAACATATTCTTTACAAAGACATCATAATTGGAAATTTTATCTAACTCTATAGTAAAAGTTCCATTTGTTGGATTTGGGAATATATTGAAATTTCTTAAACCTTCTTCAATTGAATTTGGTGGAGGTAAAGGTGGATTTTTAGAAACATTTAATCTAATCATTGGAGTTCCAGTAATACTAAACCATGTTCCTGCTGGAGTAGTTGAAGGAGGTGTTGGAGGACAATTGTCTTGTAAATAGCTAGCACTATTTGAATTGTTATTTGAACTGATGAATGTAGAATCAAATACAGATTGAAATCCTTGAACAGTAGCTAACCAACTTCCTGGTGTAAGAGATAAAGGAGACGTCAATTTTACAGTAACCCAAGAATTAATATCTTGTGCCTTCAGTTCATATGGGCTTGATGATCCAAATAAAAAGGGTGGTGTAGTTTGTACAGAGACTGCAGGATCAACCTCATATATTCCAACTTTAACTGATGCCCCAGCTACCGAATTATCACTAACAAAGAAGGATATAGATGTTGCGTACGATGCCTCATGAATATCAAAAGCATTTCCTAATACCTGTCCACCACAATCACGACCTAAAAAATATGATCCCCCTGCGTTTGCACCGTCAAAATTCCAATCATAATCAACTGCATAAACAGTATCTGTAACAATTGTTGTTTTTACAACTGTATCAGTAGTTGCTGAATCAGATGTGGCCCAAAAACTAATGTTATATTGTCCTTGAGACATTGGAGAAAACCCGTTAACAGTTTGAACAGTATCATTTTGCCCAGAAACAATTGATGAAGTATTCGAAGAGTATGGATAAGTTGTACCAGAGCTCATTTCTTCTACACTAACATTCATCTTAGCATTAGTTTGAGTAATAATACCTGTATTAGAAATTATACCTTCAAATCTATATGGCATAACTGATGCCTGAGTAAGAGGATATGCTGTAAAGTCAGATCCAAAACCAAGAGAATTGGCATACTGAATCCACCATCCTCCAAAAGCCTCTTCACCAAACTTAATTTCATTATTTGGAGTTTCTGTAAATGAAACATCATCTACCATCCAAGCATAATCCCACTGTCCTTCATAATGAAATCTAAATGTTACGGAATCACTATTACCAGCAACTGAAGAAATATTTACTGAAATATTTTCTGGATTTGCAGAAGATTGGTTTACCGCTTGACCAACGTGAACTTCAAAACGTTCAAAAGTTACCCATCCATCATTTGTAACTTCAACAAATACAGAATCCTGAAATTTTCTATGGTATGATTCAAAATTTATATTAACATATTGATAAGCAGAACAATCAATAAACCCGTTATATGTAAGAGTTGCATCTTGGGTATTCTGAGCAGAAACACCTAATGCATCTGAATCATATAAAGCAAAACCATTTGCTGCAGATGTAGAATTAATAGCCCCCATACCTGCAGAAAAACCTCCAGATGGAGCTGTAGTACCAATTACCCAATCTTGATTTGCAGGGTTTGCAAAAGTACTCCAATCTTGTTGTGGATTTGAAAAATCATTTGACCAAATTGGAGCTGGTGCAGGTGCTGAATTTGAGACTTGAACGTTATTATTGTAAGAAGGCATATACGCTCTAGCTGGCTCATGTATTTGTGTAGGAGCAACTTTAGTTTGAGCTATAACTCCAAATGATAAAATAATTGAAAAAATTAGAAGTAAAAAATGTTTCATACCTTATTAGTTTTAAATTAAGCTCCAAATATATAACTTAATTAACATTAATACAATAAATAAGATATGTAAAAAAAAATTATTCGTATTCTGAAATTGGAGCACATGAACAAATTAAATTCCTATCACCATGGGCATCATTAACTCTTCTGACTGAAGGCCAAAACTTATAAGTCTTAACCCAAGGTAATGGAAAAAATGCCTTTTCTCTCTTATACTTAAAATTCCAATGACTTTTAATTGCTAGATCTAATGTATGGGGAGCGTTCCTTAAAACACTATCTTGAATTTCAATAT
>MDSV01128212.1_pt1 | contig 16427 bp, 18 predicted proteins | sample 810851 | NCBI WGS metagenome assembly MDSV01 (sample SAMN05326640, study PRJNA326480) | marine metagenome | isolation source: seawater | place: Atlantic Ocean: North East | collected 2012 | reverse complement strand
TGCTGGACCAAAAGAAGCAGATTTATCATAAACTTTAGCTTGAGGAAGATAAAGAGGATTTTCTCCTTCAATAGATCTACTGCTCATATCATTACCTATTGTAAATCCAACAATTTTATTTTTACAAACAAAAAAAGTTAGTTCAGGTTCAGGAACATTCCATTCAGAATCACCCCTGATTCCAACTTTACCACCAGGAGGTACTAGTCTTTCATATGTAGCTTTAAAAAATGACTCGGGTCTATCTGAATTATATACTTTATCATATACATCCGGTGAATCACTTTCAGCTTGCCTTTCTTTCATCGAGTCCATATATGTAACACCAAAAGCCCATGTTTCTGGAGAGTCAACTGGAGGAAGTAATTCTATTTCCATTTTTTTAAATTCCTCGTAATTTTCAGATAAAAAAATCAAATTTTTTTCTTCAATATTTAGTAGTTCACCATTTTTATCAAATAAATCTAGAGTATTATCTACCCCAGGTATATCTAATTTATAAATTTTATTCTCAATTGATTGATATGCAATTAATCTTTTGTGTGTATTTTTATCAACATATTGATAGAATTTCATTACTATACTCCTATGATTTTTTATACTTCTCTAAATTCACCATCAACGGTATCATCATTCTCGCCATCATTTTCATCATCATTTTTATCACCATTTGAAGATTCATTAGTAGCCTGTTGCTGAGAATTATAAACTGACTGCCCTACTGCTTGTAAGGATTTTTGCAATTCTTCTGTAGAATTTGCAATTTCTATATTAGTTGATCCTTCATTAGATAAAATATCCTTCAGAGATTTTATATTAGATTCAAGTTCTGATTTAACATCATCTGGAATTTTTTCCCCCTCGTCTTTAATAATTTTCTCTCCCTGAAAAATAGCGCTATCTGCAGCATTACGTATATCTACAGATTCTCTTTTTTCCTTATCTTCTTCAGCATTTTCTTCAGCTTCTTTAACTAGTTTTTCAACTTCTTCATCAGATAAACCTGAACGTCCAGTTATAGTTATGTTTTGTTCTTTACCTGTACCATTATCCTTCGCTGAAACTTTTAGTATGCCATCAGCATCAATATCAAATGTAACAGCTATTTGAGGAACTCCTCTTGGAGCTGGGAGTATGCCATCAAGATTAAATCTACCAATCGATGTATTGTCTGTTGCCATTTCTCTTTCACCTTGAACGACATGAATTTCAACACTAGGTTGATTATCAGCAGCTGTAGTAAAATTTTCAGTTTTTGATGTAGGTATAGTAGTATTTCTTTCTATAAGAGTAGTTCTTACCCCTCCTAAGGTTTCAATACCTAATGATAATGGAGTAACATCCAATAATAGTACATCTTTAACATCTCCCTGCAGAACTCCAGCCTGGATTGCAGCACCAACAGCAACAACTTCATCAGGGTTAATTGATCTATTAGGCTCTTTATTGAAAAGTTTTGTTACAGTATCAATAACAGATGGCATTCGAGTCATACCACCAACTAGGACAATTTCATCTATATCCTTTGTGGATATCCCAGCATCTTTAATAGCATCTTGAGTAGGTTTAACTGTTCTTTTTACAAGATTAGCAGTAAGCTCTTCTAATTTTGACCTTGAAAGAGTCATTTGAAGATGTTTGGGACCAGAAGAATCAGCAGAGATAAAAGGTAAGTTTATTTCCGTTGAAGCAACAGAAGAGAGTTCAATCTTTGCTCTTTCTGCTTCAACTCTTAATCTTTGATGAGCAGAAATATCATCTCTCAGGTCAATCAAATTTTCCTTCTTAAATTCTTCAGCAAGAAAATTCACTATAGCAAGATCAAAATCATCTCCACCAAGATGAGTATCTCCATTAGTACTTTTTACCTCAAAAACTCCCTCACCTAGTCCAAGAATAGTTACATCAAATGTTCCTCCACCAAGGTCATAAACAGCTATTGTTCTCTCTCCCTCCTTATCTAATCCATAAGCAAGGGAAGCAGCTGTTGGTTCATTAATGATTCTTAAGACTTCTAAGCCAGCTATTTGTCCAGCAATTTTCGTTGCCTCTCTTTGACTATCATTAAAATAAGCTGGAACAGTAATTACAGCCTGCTTAACTTCATCTCCAAGTTTTGCTTCTGCATCTTCTTTCATCTTTCTTAGTATCATTGCAGAAACCTCTGCTGGTGCACTTGTTTTTCCATTTAATACAATACCTACATCCCCACCCTTCATCTTATCTAGTTTAAATGAAACATTTTTGATGTCACTCTTAACTGATTTATCAGCAAATCTTCTTCCCATAAATCTTTTTGCAGAATGAATAGTATTTTCAGGGTTAGTAATAGCCTGCCTTCTAGCTAATTCTCCAACAAATCTTTCATCTGTTTTATCATTAAAAGCAACTACAGAAGGGGTTGTTCTCCTTCCCTCATTGTTCTCTATAATCTGAGGTTCCCCACCATCCATAACAGCCATAGCTGAGTTTGTAGTTCCTAAATCTATTCCAATAATTTTTGCCATTTTATCTCCTAATTACTTTTTTTTATTCTTCTAATTTTGATATTTCAACTTGTGCAGGCCTTACAACATTTTCTCCTCTTATGTATCCAGATCTTATTTGGTTTATAACTGTGTTAACATCTAATGAATTATTTACTGTAGACAATAGAGCTTCATGTTTTCTAGGATCAAAAATTTCTCCCTTAGAATCAAATTTTTCAAAACCTTCAGACAAGAGAATATTTTCAAAATTCTTATAAATAGCATCAATGCCATTAATCCATGATTGGTCTATTGTTTTATTATTCAATGCTACTTCTAGTTGATCAATAATTTCTAAAAACTTTAATATAATTTGTTCTTTTGCTCTTTTCCTAATTTCTAATTGCTCAACTTCAACTCTTTTTCTGAAATTTACTAGATCTGCTTGAGATCTTTGTGCAAGTGATTTGTAATTACTAACTTCATCTAAAAGAGATTTTATTTGACTATCTTTTGAATCAATTGAAATTTCTTCCTTTAGTTCATTTTTCGTATTTTTCTTTTTTGACATTTTAAACAGCCCTTACAAAAGATAATAATTTTCTAATTTGAGAAACAACATACTGATTCGACTCAAATGTAGGTGAGTCTTCAGAATTTTCTAATAGTCCTAAAATTTCGCTAAGCGCCACAACAAAGTCCAAAACTAAACTTACTCCATTTAAATTTAAACCAAGTTCATCTGCAAGTCTTCTAATAACCCTAAGCCTTTCTACATCTGAATCAGAATATAATCTTCTACTTCCCTGTGATCTTTGCGGGCTCACTAAACCTTCTTTATCATACTTTCGCAATGTTTGAGGATGCATATCAGCTAGCCGAGCAGCTACACTTATAACATACACACCAACAAACTTATCGCTACGAGTAACAATATCATCATTAATTATTTTCGACGAATTAATACTTATAATTGGTAAATCATGCTGGTTTTCGTCGCTCGAGAAACTTAAATTTAACAAATTTGACAATACAGATTCAGATTTTTCAGAAGATAAGTTAAATTTTCTGTTTTCTCGTTGAAAATTTTTTTCTTTCATATTTTGAACTCAATTAAGACCAGTATATTACTAAAGCTATGAATATTAATAATGTTATATAACATAACTAATATTGTAAAACTTGATACACGTAATGTCAACTTTCATACCTAATACTGGAATTTAAACATTTTACGAATAATGACATAAATACTTGAAATGGTATATAATTCGTAGTATCATTATTTTTAATAAAAAAAAATTTTGTTATTATAGTTCCGACAACAGCGGAAACTTTGAAATAGGAAAAAAAAATGATCTACTTAAAAGCATGTCCTAAATGTCAAGGAGATATTGAGTTAATATCATATCCTGACAATAAATTTTTGCAGTGTCTTCAATGCGGATTTAGTATTGATTCAAAAGAAGCTGCTAAGAAGTTAGCTGAGACTAAACAATTCGCTCATTCAAAATAATTGAACCTTTTAGCACATTTATTCTATAGAATCAGCTAATATTGTTACATTATTATCAGAAACTTCCACAAATCCTCCCGAAAGATTATATTTCTTGGATTCTCCATTAGAAGTGATTGTAAGTATTCCAGGCACTATTGTAGATATGAAGTCAGCATGTAAAGGCAGGATAGTAAACTCACCTAAACCTCCCTTAGCTGTAACTTTTTCTGCTTCACCTGAAAAAGTTACACCTTGGTTTGTAACTAATTTTAGAAATAACTTAGACATAAAAAAACATAAGAATAAAATTTTTATTCAGATGTAGCTTCCTCCTGCATTTTTTTACCTTTTTCAACTGCTTCATCTATATTTCCAACCATATAAAAGGCTTGTTCAGGAAGCTTATCATGTTTACCATCTAAAATTTCTTGAAAGCCTCTAACTGTCTCAGAAACGGGTACATATCTTCCAGGCATACCAGTAAATACTTCTCCAACAAAAAAAGGTTGTGTTAGAAATCTTTGTATTCGTCTAGCTCTACCAACAATTATCTGATCATCCTCAGATAATTCTTCAATACCTAGTATTGCAATTACATCCTGAAGATCCTTATATCTTTGTAAGACTTGCCTTACTCCTTGAGCAGCATTATAGTGATCTTCACCTACAACAGAAGGTTCTAATATTCGGGAATTAGAAGCTAAAGGATCAACCGCAGGAAATAAAAATTGAGCAGCCAATGCCCTATCAAGAGATACATTAGCGTCTAAATGCCCAAAAGTTGTAACAATTCCAGGATCCGTATAGTCATCAGCAGGAACATATACTGCTTGAAAAGATGTTATAGAACCATCATTAGTTGACGTTATTCTTTCCTGCAAATCACCTATTTCTGTTGAAAGAGTAGGTTGATAACCAACAGCTGAAGGCATTCTCCCTAGCAATGCAGAAACTTCCATACCCGCTAGAATATATCTATAAATATTATCTACAAATAATAAAACATCTTGTTTTTGAACATCTCTAAAATATTCAGCCATTGTTAAACCAGTAAGAGCAATACGAGCTCTTGTACCAGGAGGCTCATTCATTTGACCGAATACAAGTGCAGTTGAACCCATAACACCATACTCTATCATTTCATGCCATAAATCATTTCCTTCTCTTGATCTTTCTCCAACTCCAGCAAAAACAGAAACCCCTGAGTGCTCCTGAGCGATATTTCTAATAAGTTCGGTAATAATAACAGTTTTTCCGACACCCGCACCACCATATGCACCGACCTTACCACCTTTAGCAAAAGGAGTAATCAAATCCATAACCTTTATCCCAGTTTCTAAAACTTCAGTAGTTCCAGACTGTTCTTCAAAAGAAGGAGGTTTTCTATGAATTGCCCATCTCTCAGCCTTAGAATCAACTGGCTCTCCTCCATCAATTGGGTCACCAAGAACATTCATTAATCTTCCTAGAGATGCTTCACCTACAGGAACAGATACTGGAGCTCCAGTATCTATAACCTCGGCACCTCTTGGTAGTCCTTCAGTGGCACCTAAAGCTAGACATCTAGCCCAACTATTTCCAACATGCTGTTCAACTTCTAGAACTAGCTTTTGGCCTTCATTTTGGACTTCTATAGCAGAATATATTTCAGGCAGATCATCTGCTGAAAATTCAACATCCACAACAGTACCTATTACTTGAACTACTTTTCCCTTACTTCCTTTAGACATTATTTTATAACTCCAATATCTTATTTTTCTAAGGCAGCAACGCCACCTACTATATCTAATAATTCGCCAGTTATTGATTCTTGACGAGCTTTGTTGAGGTCGAGAGTTAAACCCTCGACTAATTCATTTGCATTGTCAGTAGCATTTTGCATGGCAACCATCCTTGCAGAATGCTCACTAGCAAAAGCTTCTAAGACAGCATGAAATACTTGATTTTCAACATACTTTGGTGCAATTGATTTGAGAAGAGAAATAAGCTCTGGTTCGAAAATATAATCTTTCGGGTTATCCTCTTTATCTTCTCTTTTAATTGGTAAAACCTGGTGAGCTTGAATATGTTGAACAGCAGTATTAACAAATTTAGCATAAATTAAAACTACCTTATCAAAGTTTTCATTCTCATAATTTTCAATTATTGTATTTGAAATTGGTATTGTTTCATCAAAAGTTGGCCTATCGGAAACAGTGAATTTCCCAAATAAATTTCGAGTAGATCTAGACAAATATCTATCTCCTTTCTTACCAACAGTAATAAAACTAATTTCAGATTTATTTTGAGAAATAAATTCATTTATTGCCTTTGTTAAGTTACCAACTAAAGCACCTGCCAAACCTCTATCTGGGGTAATAAAAAGAACTAAAGTTTTCTTTACTTCTCTCGCAGAAAGAAGCTTAACTTCTGATAACATTTCTTCATTATTAGAAGAGTTTGTTACCTTAGTTAACATTTTATGAATTGTTTCAAAGTATGGCCTACTATTAGTAACCATATTTTGAGCCCTAGTCATTTTGGAAGCTGCTATCATTTGCATAGCTCCTGTAACTTTGGCAGTGTTAGAAACAGATCTAATTCTGTCTCTTAAGTCTTTTGTACTTGGCAAAAATATCCTCTCAAATCTTCACTGTTTGCTTGAATGACTTGACTGCTTCATCAAGTTTATTTTTGTCATCATCAGATATATCCCCAGATTCAGAAATAGTTTTAAATACATCAGATAAATTAGCCGCGGAGTAATCATGCCATTGAGATTCAAACTCTCTAACCTTTTCAACAGGAATATCATCTAATGCACCTTGATTAGCAATGTACAATAAAGAAACCTGATTTTCAAAAGGTAGTGGTGAATTTTCATCTTGTTTCAATAGCTCAGTTAATCTTGAACCTCTTTCTAGTTGTCTTTTTGTAACTGCATCAAGATCATCCGTTCCAAACTGAGCAAATGTTGACAATGATGCATATTGAGCCATTTCAGATTTCAAAGATCCAGAGACTGATTTCATGCCCTTAAGTTGAGCTGCTGAACCAACTCTAGTCACAGAAAGTCCTGAATTAACAGCAGGCCTTATTCCAGAGTTGAAAAGATCAGGTTCTAAATAAAGCTGACCATCTGTTATAGAAATAACATTCGTTGGTACATATGCAGAAACATCACCAGCCTGAGTCTCAATAATTGGCAAGGCAGTTATAGATCCACCCCCTGCATCTTTATTTAGTCTTGCAGCTCTTTCAAGTAATCTCGAGTGAAGATAAAAAACATCACCTGGGTATGCTTCTCTGCCTGGTGGCCTTCGCAGCAAAAGAGACATCTGTCTGTAGGCCCATGCATGTTTAGTTAAATCATCGTAAACAATTAGTACATCTTTCCCCTGAGACATAAAAAATTCAGCAATAGCACATCCAGCATATGGGGCTAGATACTGCATTGGAGCAGGATCTGAAGCATTTGCAGCAACAATCACTGTATTATCTAATGCACCATTTTCCTCTAATCTTGTTACTGTTTGAGCTACTTTGGATGCTCTTTGGCCTATAGCAACATATACACCAATAATACCAGTATCTTTTTGATTAATTAAAGCATCTACACAGACTGATGTTTTTCCAGTAGCTCTATCACCAATAACGAGTTCTCTTTGACCTCTACCTACAGGAACCATTGCGTCTACAATTTTCAAACCAAACATTACCGGTTGATCAACCGACTGTCTTTCACCAACACCTGGAGCAATTTTTTCTACAGGGAAAGATTGATTCGTATTTATAGCACCTTTTCCATCCAGTGCTCTACCAAGAGAATCAACAACCCTGCCTTTCATATCATCACCAACAGGTACTTCGATAATCCTACCTGTACTTTTGACCTCATCACCTTCCTTTATTTTCAAATAATCTCCGAGTATTACTGCTCCTACGCTATCTTCTTCAAGGTTAAGTGCTAGACCTAGAATATCACCTGGAAATTGTAATAATTCACTATATTTAACCCCGGATAAACCATGTATTCTAGCAACTCCATCGGCTGCTTCAACGACGGTACCAATATCAACCTGAGTAAGATCACCACCGAATTCTTCTATTTGCTTCTTAATAACTGAAGCTATATCATGACTATTTACTGCCATAAGACTCTCTTTCGTTCAATACTATTTTTAATCATAAATTTCTATGACCAATCAATTTTTCACTTAATAAATCAATTTTATTTTTGGTACTGCCATCTATCAACTTATCACCAACTCTAATGACAATACCACCTAAAATATTTTTATCAATTTTTTCATTAATAATTACTTTTTTATCTTCTATATTTTCAAGTTTTTTGGTTATATGTTCTAAATCTTCTTTATTAATAGGTACTGCAGTAGTGATCCCTACTCTTACAATACCTTTGAACTCATCTGACATTGAAACAAAAATATTATTAACTTCTACAATTTTAGCTACATCTTTTCGAACAACCATTAATGATATGAGATTTTGAACTAAGTTAGTATTTTTTGAAAAAAGTTTCTTTATACCGTCTAGTTTCACATCAATAGGTATTTGCTCAGCATCAAAAAAAGTTAAGCAATCATCATCATTCAGTATATTTGATACTATACTAAGTTCTGAAAGCCATTGATCAATTTCATTTTTTTCAGATGCTATTGAAAAAGCTGCCTGAGCATATCTTCTTGCGCTTGTAGCCATTAATTATTTCCCAATCTTAATTTTCCTTTAAACTCGAATCTAATACTTTATTAATTAATTCTGAATGAGTTTTCTCATCAAGAGAATTTTCCACAATTTTTTCAGCAGCAGCAATTGCTATGCCAGAGAAGTTTTTCCTTATCTCCTCAATTGCAGCAGATTTTTCTCTTTCAATATCAATCTTTGCTTTTTCAACTAAAGTTTCAGATTCCTCTTTAGCCTTTTCTTCAAGCTGTAGCTTAAGTTTAGTTGCAGCATCTCTTGCCTCAGAAACTATTTTTTGTCCTTCAACACGAGCTAAAGCAATCTCTTTCTCAATTTTTTCAGCTGTAGATTCAGCGTCTTTTTTTGCATTTTCTGCTGCATCTAAGCTGTTTTTTATTTTTTCTGCTCTACTATCTAGCATTCCAATTATAGGTTTATATGCCAATTTATATAACAAAAAAAACAAGACCAAAAAACTTATTAACTGGGTTAAGAGTTGCTGATATGTTATTCCTAATGCGTCCATGTTATTTTTTCCTTATTCAACAAATAAATATTCGTGACGGTTGTCCGCTAAGGCTATCAGACATAAAACTTTTAAGTGAAAGCCAAGCGGATTCCGAAATTATACGAACAGGATGATGATCGCAACTACTAAAGCATAAATTGCTATAGCTTCTGCGAACGCCAGAGCCAAAATCATGTTCTGCTGAACAGATCCTGAAGCTTCAGGATTTCTTCCTAATGCTTCCATTGCTTTACCTGCAAGTAATCCAATTCCTAATGCTGGTCCTAATGCACCAACAGCAATTGCAATAGCTGCAGCTAAAGGTTTAGTTGCTTCTGCGTCCAATTCTCTTTCTCCTATTCTTTATTTTTTCTAAATCAGTGATCTTCTGCGTGGCTATCGTCATGATCACCGTGACTGGCGACAGCCATTACGCCAAATACTAGTGTGAGCATTGAAAATATAAATGCCTGGATAACACCCACAAATAACTCCAGACCCATGAAGGGAATAATTCCAATTAACGGTAGTAAAAAAGCCATTGCTATAAGTAAAATTTCACCTGCAAACATATTACCAAATAGCCTAAACGTGAAACTAATAGTTCTCGTAAGTTCACCAAATGCTTCTAATATTCCAACAAAAGTTGATATTGGACCTTTCTTTATTGGATTAATGATAAATTTACCACCATAGCCCTTTAGCCCTAATCTTCTAAACCCCCATATTTGAACACTAATCATTGCTACGATTGCAATAGCTAAAGTAGTATTTATATCCGTACTCGCACCTCTAAGATAAGGAACTAATAAGCCAACAGTTTTCATCCCTACATATTTAGGTTCATCTTCACCATTATAATCATACTGGCTAGCTTCGATTTTTTCCTTTAATAAATACACATTAGTATAATTTCCACTTTTTACCTCTTCTTCATATTGATGAATTAGTTCTAAATCATAGCCTAATATTGAAGACAATTTTGGTCTCTGGGCTTCACCAAAGCCCAGTGGTACTACTTTACCAATGGGACCATCATCAAACATTACAAAAGTGTCACTAGCATGACTTTCTAAAACATGTAACTTCGCTAAATATTTTACTTTTTTTTCATCATCGTATTTAGTGTGTAATTCATCTTCATATTTATGAGAATGGTGATGAACCCACTCATCTAAATCTTCAATTCTTCCTACAGAGCCAACACCAGGCATTATACCAACCCAGTTTGACATCATAACAACTAAAAAGATTGTTGTTACTAAGGGCAGAAATAATCTTCCTGAATGTTTTTTCCCGCCTGCAACACCATCAGCCGTATTTGAGAAAAACTCATAAATCAATTCAAAAAGACTTTGTAATCTTGATGGAACTTCAGCCATATTGCGTGTGGCTCTCCATGATAAAAATACAAGTATAATACCTGCGAACCAAAACATTATAGAAGAGTTGATTAATTTATACGAGCCAATACTTGCAACTTTCTCAGCTGGTATAGAAATAAATGGTATTGGTCCTCCCAAAAAACCAAATCCTAATGAAGCACCTAAAGCCCCTCCAAGGATTGAAAAAAATAAAAGAGAAATAGAAAAAATTATAAGAGCTAAGATTTTTGGATTTTTAATTATAGATTTCAATTATAGTTGCCTAAATAACCAATTATTTTTTTGTTCTTAATAAACTAATCAACAATTTTCGCATTCCAATTAAAGATACTAACAGACCAAATAGTATTCCCAAAATAGTAAAAAGGGGTAATGTTTGAATTTTTTGGTCAATCAAGTGTCCCACAAAAGTAAAAATGATAATTGTTAAGGATATGAACCACCCAAATCCTCCCATTTTTCCAAGTGATACAAAGGTGTTTCCCCATGAATTTGTATTTTTCCCTTTTTTACCCATAAAAAAATTTATGATTAATCTATATCCAAAGATTCAATAAAATCTTCGAAAATTGATAAATTTTTAGAATTCTCATCAATTAGAATACTATTTTTTTCCATTACATCCTCAGAAACATAAATATCCACATTAGATCGTATTGCAATAGCAAGTGCATCGGAAGGCCTTGAGTCTATAAATTGTTCCTTTTCATTCTTATCGTAATATATTTTAGAAAAAAAGGTGTCATTTTCTATTTTGTATATTTCTATAAACTTTGGAAATATATCCTCTTTACTAAATAAATTAATGAATAAATCATGAGTTAATGGCCTAGCCATCTCTATATTTTGTAACGCTACAATAATAGACTCAGACTCAAATTCTCCTATCCATAACGGTAAATATCTATTGCTATTAATTTCTCTTAATATTACAACCCTTTGATTATTTATAATATTAGCTCTGATACTATTAATTTCTACTTTAATCATACTGATGACTTCTTCAATATTTTGTTAATGTTATCTCTTAATTCTATACATTTTTTTCTTGCATGATTATAAAAATTATCTTTATTATCGGAAGCATATAAAATGCTTCTTGAAGAATTTATAACAAAATTGTTTTTTGAACCTTTTATCATTACTGATGATATTACATCAGAAATCGTACCTCCTTGTTCACCTATACCAGGTATTAGAAAGTTATATTTTGGTAAGACTTCTCTCAGATTCATTAATTCTTTAGTATATGTAGCTCCAATGACAAAACCTAGATTATCGGAAGAGCTCCAAGTAGAACATTTTTCAGCAACATATTCATATAATTTTTTCCCATTCTGAATTTGAACATCTTGAAAATCTTCAGAGCCTTTATTAGAGGTTTTACATAAAATGTAAATACCTTTATTTTTATAAGCCAAAAAAGGTTCTATAGAATCATATCCCATGTATGGATTCACTGTTACTATATCAAATCCATAAATATCATATAAAGATTTTGCGTAGGCTTCTGACGTCGAAGAAATATCACCTCTTTTACCATCTCCAATAATTATTACTTCATCAGACTTATCTTTTATATACTCAATTAATCTCTTTAAGGTTATTAAACCTTCTGGACCAAATGATTCAAAATAAGCAAGTTGGGGTTTATATGCTGCAACTAAATCAAATGTTGAGTCTATTATATATCGATTAAATTCGAATAAATCATCTAGAGGCATTCTACTTGAAATAGGATCTAAGCCAATACATACATTTGATTTTTTCTTTATTATAATTTCTGAAAATTTATTAAAAACGCTTGTCATAAACTTATCTCCAAATAAGAACATTTATAGGATAGCATAATTATAAAAAGATAAAAATAATACTTAATCAGTCTGCCTCAATAAGTAATAATAAATTGATAGAGTAAATGTGGAAATAATTACTGAAATAATTATTAATGGCCAAATCTCTGATTCTGAACTATTTGATATTTTGGTATATATGCCTAAGGGAATGGTTTGAGTTTTACCAGGAATATTACCTGCTACAACTATTGTTGCCCCAAACTCAGACAATGAGCGAATAAACCCTAGAACAATACCAGCAAATATACCATTTTTAGCAAGTGGTATAATTATGTACCTAATAGTTTGAAAAGTGTTTAGGCCTAAAGATTTAGCTACTATTTCAATATTTTTATCAACTCCAGAAATAGCAATCATAAAAGATCTTGTTACTAAAGGTAATGATACTAAAAATGATGCAGCAACAGCGGCAAACCATGTATAAGTTAAATTAATTCCAAAAGAACTATACAATAATTCTCCAAAAAAATTACTACGTCCAAAAAGCCATAATAAAAAATAACCAACTAACACTGGAGGCAAAGCTATAGGTAAGGATATTAATAAATCCAAGAAAAATTTCCCTCTGAAATTCTTTTTAACCAAAATCCAAGCAAAAATAAAACCAAAAATAGAAGTTATGAATGTTGATATAACACCAACTCTAATTGATAATAAAATTATTGATGAATCAGATTCCATTTACTTATTAATCCTACTTAATCCTCTGGAAGAAATTGCTTTTGAAAATCTTATATCATCAGATTCAGCTAAGAATCTAAAAAATTTATCTGCTTGCATTTTATTTCTACTTTTTTCAATTATATGAATATAATAATTTACTGAATATTTTGAGACCTCTTCAATATTTTCAAAATTGACAAGATTTTTTGAAATTAGTAAGTCTGAGTAGTATATAATTCCATAATCAGCATTGTGATTTTCTAATGAATTAAGTACAGATTTAGCATCCTTTGCAAAAATTATATTTTTCTTTAGCTGATTATATATATTATTATTAGACAAAATTTCTTTTGAGTAGATTCCTAAGGGCGCCAATTCTGGGTCAGCAATTACTATACGATAATCACTGAGATATAATAAATCCTCAAGAGTTTTTATAGGCTTGGCATTTTTATTCCCTGCAAATACTAGATGATTAGTCAAAAAAGTATAATTAAATTCTTCGTCATTTTTTTCACCATCAATTAGCATTTTGCTTGGTTTTTCTCCTATAAAAACTACTCCATCTGCAGGACTGTCAAATTTTTTAATTTGATTAGCCAAAGATATAGAGCCTCCAAAATTAAAAACAACTTCGATTTCATTATTTTCACTGAATATTGCATAACCATCAATCAGTAAATCTGAGATTGAAGATGCTGCATAAATTACAACTTTTTGTTTATCATTAGCATCTTCACAGCTAATAAAAGGTATAGAAAATATTATAAATATACAAATATAAATTGCTTTCATCTCAGAAAATTATATATTAGATAAAAAATTTATTGTAATATTTATATGATTAGATACGCTTAATTAAGCAAAAATGGAGAAAATTGTAATGAATAACAGTGAAGAATATAATTTTAATGAATTTTCAAATTTACCTTTCTATACTGATATAAATGCAAATTTTTTAGAATTTGCAAAAATTGATGAACTAAAAACAATAGTTGACCTAGGTTGTGGCACTGGAGGAATAACAAAGTTACTGATCAAAAGATTTAGGGATGCTAGAGAAACAATGATTTTTGCTATTGATCATTCAAAAACCGCACTAAAAACTGCAGCAAATGAGATTGGTGAAACAAAAAATATTTTAGTAAAATTTTGTCATTCTGAAGTACAAAGTCTTACAGATGTAATAAAGGATAAAGTTGATGCCATTGTTTATTGCAATTCCATACATTATGTACCTGATAAATCCGATTTATTGACCAAAATTAAAAGCAAACTCAATAGCAAGGGAATTCTTGCTTTCAATACATCTTTTTTTGAGGGATCTCATCCAGATGACAGCTTAGAGTTTTTTAGAAAATGGATGTTAAGATCTCTTCGAAAAGTAAAAAGAGAGTATGGACTATCAGCTAAAAAAAGCGACAAAGTTCAATCAAGAGTACAGTTAAATCAAGAGCAATACGAAAGTCTATTACTTGAAAATGGATTCAAAATCAATGCTATTAAGACTAATAGAATTAATGTACCTATAGAAGGTTGGCACCATATCTCTGGTTTTTCAGACTGGATAGAAGGAATTTTACCTGGTATTCCACTAGATATTGGTAGAGAAGTACTTCAAAAATCACTTGCCGAAATCTGGGACGAATTGAAATTAAATTCAATACCAAGAATTTGGTTGTCGGTTAGCGCTTCACCGAAAAATTAGCATTCTAGATATTTAGCAATACTTTTTATATTGTATTTTCTTTCATTAGGACTAGAAGATAGATCTTCTGACTGAATTGCACAAAGAGCTGTATCTATGGATGTGAAACATGGAATTTTCTTCAAAGTTGCTGCTCTTCTGATATGAAATCCATCCTGTAAAGTTTGCCTGTCTCCAGTAACAGTATTAATTACTGCGCTAACAGTTTCATTTTCGATAATATCAACAACATTTTCGCCAACACTATTACTTAATCTTTTCTCAACAGTTTCAACCTCAATTCCAAGTTTGCGTATCATTTTGGCCGTACCTTGAGTAGCATATAGTTTATGACCATTTTTATGTAAAATCTTAATTAAATTTTCAGAATCAGTTTTGTCCGGATTAGCTATACTAAGTAAAATTGGTGATCCTGGGTTAACATTTAATCCTGAACTTATAAGAGCTTTTTTCATTGCCCCAGTAAAATTAGAATCAATCCCCATAACCTCACCTGTAGATTTCATTTCTGGCCCTAAAAATGAATCTACTCCTGATAGTTTTGACATTGAAAAAACAGGTGCCTTAACTGCAACTAAATTTTTGTTTGGATAAAGACCATCCTTGTAGCCTAATTCTTTTATAGATATTCCACTCATAACTTTTGTGGCAATTTTTACCATAGGTATTCTTGTTACTTTAGAAATAAATGGGATTGTTCTAGAGGATCTTGGATTAACTTCAATAACATAAATTTCAGGACTTTCTGAATAATCATTTTTAGTATATATACTTCTACGAGAATTCGGTCCTGCTACAATAAATTGGATATTCATTAATCCAATAATTTTCAGAGAAGAAGCAATTTTTCTTGTATAATCTACAATCATTTCAATTTCTTTACTGGATAATGATTGGGCAGGATAAACTGCCATTGAATCACCTGAGTGAACTCCTGCTCTTTCAATATGTTGCATTATCCCAGGTATCAACACTTCTTCACCATCAGAAATAGCATCAACCTCTACTTCAATACCCGAAAGGTAATGATCAATTAAAATTTCTTGATTGGGAAATTCTTTTTGAGAATTACGAAAATAATTAACTAATTCATTTTTATTTTGAACAATTTCCATAGCTCTTCCTCCTAGTACATAACTAGGTCTAAGCAAAACTGGAAATCCAACTTTTATAGCCACTGACATTGCTGATTCAATATCTTTTGCCATACCTCCAGGAGGAAGAGGAATTAAGTTTTTATGAGCTAACATTTCGAATTTGGCTCTATCTGATGCATTATCAATAGATTCAGATGAAGAACCAAGTATAGGTAGATTTAATTTACCTAAACGTTGAGATAAATTTATTGCCGTTTGACCTCCAAACTGCACTAAACTCGAAGGCATTTTATTAAAATTTTCATTTTCTATTATATTCCTTATTGACTCTTCATCCAAAGGTTCAAAATACAACCTATCTGAAGTATCAAAATCTGTAGATACAGTTTCAGGATTAGAGTTAATCATTACTGATTTTACTCCAATTTCTTTTAAGGCAAATGCTGCATGAACTGAACAATAATCAAACTCTATTCCTTGGCCTATTCTGATTGGACCACTGCCTATTACTATAGCTTTATCCGATTTTAAGCTCGTTGCTTCATTTTCTTTAGAATA
>MDSV01005722.1_pt1 | contig 16427 bp, 17 predicted proteins | sample 810851 | NCBI WGS metagenome assembly MDSV01 (sample SAMN05326640, study PRJNA326480) | marine metagenome | isolation source: seawater | place: Atlantic Ocean: North East | collected 2012 | reverse complement strand
TTCGACGTCACCTACGTGCCGCTGCGGAACTTCTGGTTGCAGCGCACCCTCTACCCCCTTCCTTCAGTGAGCCTGGGCATTCCCGTGCCCTGGTTGCCGGACATCACCCCGATCTATGACCCGGTGAAGGGGATTGCACCCCACCGCGATACGACCGCCTACATCTCCCATTTCCGCGCACTGGAGAGGCTCGCCAACGTCCAGGGAATCAACAGCACAGCAGCTCGCCAGCATCGACTCGAGATGGTGGTGCGCAACAGCCAGCTGATCGACGAAAACCCGTTCGTTGGGTCCGGCAATGCCGGCACGCTGGAGAAACTGAAAAATCGGCTCCGAGCCCGGGCAGGCCTGGACTCCCCCAAGCAAGCTGCCGCCCATCTCCTCGGCGACACCTACCTGAGTGCCCACGACTGGGAACAAGAGCGAGCATTCTGGAATCAGCGAATCTTGCCGTTAGCAGCCACCAACTACTGGCGTGGCATCAACGACAGCGGCCAGCCGATCGACCATGCCTGGCGGATCGATACACCCTTTCAGATCCTTTTTCTGATCGACATCCTGCTCAGGGCCATTCGCCTGAAACGTCGGTATCCAGCGATTCGTTGGAGAGATGCCCTGCTGCGTCGCTGGATCGATCTACCGCTGTTACTGCCGTTCTGGAGGCTACTGCGGGTGATTCCCGTGACAGAACGGCTTTCGAATGCGCAGCTGATTCAGCTCGAACCTCTGCGAACGGTTGTGAGTCGCGGCGTTGTGGCCGTGCTGGCACTGGAACTGTTCGAGGTGCTCACGGTGCGCATTCTCGATGCGATGCAGCAACTGATTCGCTCACCCCAGCTTCCCAAGCGCATCCGGAATCTGCGCAGCCATCAGTCCGTCGATGACAACGGTGAGCGTGAACTCGCGGAACTGCTGCGGCTGTGGATTCCCCTTCTGCTCACCCAGGTGAGCCCTGGCATGCGTCCCCAACTGGTGGCTCTATTCAGCCATGCACTGCAGCGCAGTCTCAACGATGTAATGCTGCCAACAGCGCTCAGGGATCTGGCTCCGGTCCAGAAAGCAGAAAACGAATTCAGCCGCCAGCTAGCCGCTGGGATGGTGGATGGGCTTCTGGGTCTGTCACGATCTGCCGGTGACAGACTCGGAAAACGAGACATCGAACTGGAGGATCTCTCCATTGATGTGCTCGATCGGTTCTGGGAGGAACTGGCACGAACCCTGGAGCAAGGACCGGTTCTGGACCGCAGCCAGGAACTGGTGACCACCTTCCTCGAGGAGCTCAAACGATCAAGCATTCGTCAACTGAGGGATCAAGGCGGTGTGACCGAACTGATCACTGAACTTGATGGCCTCAGCTTCAGCGACCAAACGCCTCGATCCACTGGTCCTGCTTGAAGCCGACCAGAAATCGGCCATCTGGCAGGGCAACGAAGGGACGCTTGATCAATTTGCCATCGGCTGCGAGAGCATCCAGAGCTTCTGGATCGGACATCGCCTTGACAACAGCAGAACCGAGAGCGCGATAACTCTGACCACTGGTATTGAACAATGGAGCGCGTCGGCCGAAATGATCAGCTGCCGCGGCAAGCATTGATCGATCAGGGGGAGACTCGGTGATATCAACAACCTGATGGACGATTCCCTGCTGCTCAAGCCATGCCAGCGCCTTGCGACAGGTCGAACAGCGGGAATAACTCCAAACAAGGAGTGGTTCAGCCAAGGATCACTTTCCGAACAAGTTCTTCACAGCACCGATGAGGCTGTTCGAGCCTTTACCCACACCATCGGAAGGGCGGGTGCGCACGGTGACGTCACCATTGACGCTTGTGCGGCAGCTCAGGCGGTAATTGGAAGGGCGATCAGCCAGATACACCTCTTCGACATCGCTGCGTGGGGAGAGGTTCTGGGAACCTTCAACAACCTCGACTACGCAAGTTCCGCACTGGCCAACGCCACCGCAGTTGTTGAGATTGTTCAGGCCCTTATAGGGATTGATGCCTGCAGAAAGCGCTGCTTTGCGCAGATTGGCCCCCTCGATGCAACCGACCTGCTGGCCTTCCTGCTCAAAACGGATGGTGGGCACGGGTCGTTCACATGCTGGGCGCGCACCAACCTACAAGCTTGCGGGCACCATCCAACGAATCTGCAACGAATTTGCCCGGAACGTCACCGAGGTAAGGCTCAAGCCTGGGCCGCCGTGATGCAGTCCTGGAGCAGGGGAAGAACGGCATCGACATCCCTCCAGCCACCGATCGACGTCACGCGCCCTTCAAGGTTCTTGTAGACACGAAAGAATTCAGCCACGTCCTCAAGCTGATGTTCAGCGATCTGGCGAATGCTCTCGATCCCTTTCTGACGGGGATCGGCCACAGGGACGCACAGAATCTTGCCGTCGTAATGACCAGTGTCATGCATATCGAGAACCCCGATCGGCCGCGCCACAATCAGACAACCGGCAAAGGTGGGTTCCTCCATGATCACCATCGCGTCTAAGGGAGATCCATCCTCAGCAAGCGTGTTGGGGATGAAGCCGTAATCAAAGGGGTATCTGACCGAGGAATGAAGCACTCGGTCGAGGGCCATGACCCCAGCCTCTTCGAAGTATTCGTATTTGTTGCGACTTCCCGCTGGTATCTCAACCACCAGGTTGACGAGACCGGGTGACGGCGAGGGAAGAAGGGAGCGAAGATCCATCCCGATCCTGCGCAATGGGGTCGTGAACGGAGACAGATGGACGATCTGTGAGCACTGCAGCCACCGGAAAACCAATGGTGGCCAAGGCCAAAGTGAAGCCGATCAGGAGAAGAGATGGTCCTGAGAGATCAATGCCTTCTAGGCCAGGAGGTTCAGGCGGTGAGGGCTCTGATTGAGAACCGTTGGCAGGCTCAGGGTCCATGCAAGGGTGATGGGGGACAACCCACTCGACCGTTCCGAAGGAAGAGGGTGGAGCAAGCACCACTCACAGCCTTAGCAGCGTGTGGCCTCCCAATCATGCCATCGATTTCGGCTGAAGACAGCCTGATCAGGCAGCCGGTCGTTCCTGGCGGTCCCGACGGGCTGCAAGATCAGCAGGATCAGCAGGGGCCGTGGGCAGTGAATCCAAGTGGGAGCGGATCATGCGCAGCTCCTCGAGAATCGCCGAAAGGCACTGCTGTGTGGCCGTGGATGGCGAATTAAGCACCTCAACGGTCACCTCCTTAATCCGAAGCACATCCTTGGCGAAACGCGCCACCTCGTTGGGATGGAAAAGGAGGGGATCCTTCTGATCGCTGCGGTACTCGGAATTGAGCTTGCGTGGATTAAAAGGTGGATTGAGATTGCGAGGATCAGTGTTGGTGTAGCGATACACCGACGCCCTTGAACGATTGAGGGATTTCTGAACTTCGTCGATCCCAACCAGGGACTCTGAACGCGCCATCACTGCATCCACGTCGGTGCCGCTTTCAACGCTCCGAGCAGGGACGGAAAGAGGAGAGTCAACCGAACGGGGAAACATGCAAGCTGCCTTCACAGGCCAAGCGTCCCGCGGAGATTAGCAGTTGAGACTCATGTTGCAGTCTCCAATGAGACCGGTCGTGCCAGTTCGACAATCGCCTAAACAGCCTGCCTGATTCGCAGCGGTGATAGCTTCCGGCTTCACTGCAAGTCCACTCCCATGCGCGTCTCCCGCCTGATGCTGGTGACGCTGCGGGATGTGCCCGCCGACGCGGAAATCGCATCCCATCAGCTGCTGTTAAGAGGCGGCTATATCCGTCGGATCGGATCCGGGATCTACGCCTACCTCCCACTGATGTGGAGGGTGTTGCGCAAGATCAGCGCAATCGTGCAAGAGGAGATGAATGCCACCGGCGCGCTCGAGACGCTGCTTCCTCAATTGCAGCCTGCAGAGTTGTGGGAACGCAGCGGTCGCTGGCAGGGCTACACGGCGGGCGAAGGGATCATGTTCCACCTCAAGGACCGACAGGGCCGAGAAGTGGGCCTCGGGCCCACGCACGAAGAGGTCGTGACCACCCTCGCCGGCGAGCTGCTGCGCTCCTACCGACAGCTGCCGGTGACGCTCTACCAGATTCAAACCAAGTTCAGAGATGAAATCCGCCCCCGCTTTGGCCTCATGCGCGGGCGTGAATTCATCATGAAAGACGCCTACTCCTTTCACACTGACGAAGAGGACCTGCGTCGCTGTTACGAAGAGATGGATTTGGCGTACCGCCGGATCTTCGAGCGTTGTGGGCTTGAGGCCGTGGCCGTTGAGGCAGACAGCGGTGCCATCGGTGGCGCAGCGTCCCAGGAATTCATGGTGACCGCCGATGCGGGAGAGGACCTGATTCTTACCAGCGAGGACGGCAGCTATGCCGCCAACCTCGAGAAAGCGGTCTCGATCCCTTCTGAAGCCACCCCCCTGCCCCCAGGGGAAGCCGTTGTTCTGAACACCCCTGGGCAGAAGACCATTGAGGCCCTATGCAAAGCCCAAGGCCTACAACCGCAGCAAGTGGTCAAGGTGATCGCATTGCTGGCGCGGATGGAATCCGGTGCCCAGCGGCCTGTTCTGGTTTGCCTAAGGGGTGATCAGCAGCTCAATGACGTGAAATTGAGCAATGCCCTAACGAACGATCAACAGGACGGAGTGCTCGACATCACCCCGATCAGCGAGGAACAAATCGCCAATCAGGGTTTAGAAGCATGGCCTTTCGGTGCCCTCGGCCCCGACCTTGCAGACAGCTGCCTGCAAGGATCCAAGTCCTGGGTGCCAGCCTTCCTGCGCTTCGCCGATCCAACCGCCCTGGAGCTGGAACGATTCGTATGCGGCGCCAACGTTGCTGATCAGCATCGCTGGGGGAGCCGCTGGGAGGAACTGGACTGCGCGCCAAAGACGGTCGATCTACGCAATGCTCAAGCAGGCGACCACTGCCTGCAGGCCCCGGACCAAACGCTGATCGCCCGTCGCGGCATCGAAGTCGGACACATCTTCCAGCTAGGCCAAAAATATTCCTCAGCCATGGAGGCCACCTTCACGACGGCAGACGGCGACCAGGAGGCCTTCTGGATGGGGTGCTACGGGATTGGCGTGTCCAGGCTGGCCCAGGCCGCCGTGGAACAGCACCACGACAAAGCCGGGATCTGCTGGCCGCTTGCGATCGCACCTTTCCAGGCCGTGATTGTGGTGGCCAACATGCAGGACGAAACCCAGAAGCAGCTGGGTGAGCGGCTTTACCAAGACCTGCTCTCCAGTGGCGTTGATGCGCTGCTGGATGATCGCAGCGAGCGGGCCGGCGTGAAGTTCAAGGACGCCGACCTGATCGGCATCCCTTGGCGAGTTGTCGTAGGTCGCGACGCAGCCGAGGGCCAGGTGGAACTGGTCGACCGTGCCAGCCAAGAAACCCAGCGCCTGCCTCACGCTGAAGCTCTCCAGATTCTCCAGGACGCAATCAGCGGCAAGACCACCCGTACAGTCGTCTCAACCTGACTCCTGATTCATGCTCTCCGCCTTGAATCGTTTGACCAGCCAACTGATGCGCATCACCCTGGCCGCCTGCCTTGGGCTGTGCCTGATGCTCACAGCCTGTTCCGGCGCCGGGGCCTCCGGCCTCACCGGTGATTACGTGGAGGACACTGTGGCGGTGGTGCACACCCTGCAGTCCACCATTGCCATGGCGCAGGACGACGAGGGCAGGGCCGAGGCCGAAACGCAAGCAACGGCTGTGATCAATGCGTACATGTCTCGCTATCGCCCCCGTCCCAAAGTGAACGGATTGAGCTCGTTCACAACGATGCAAACAGCCCTGAACTCCTTGGCTGCTCACTACAAAACCTATGCCAACCGTCCCCTGCCAGACACGCTGCGCAGCCGGGTTGACAAAGAGCTGGGCAAGGCCGAGAAAGCGGCCGTTCGCGGCAACTGATTCTCAACCAATTCGCAACAGTTCCCCCACCCCTTTTGACTGAAGGCGGGGGGAGCTGCGAAAATCGTAGATTGTGCAGATTGGCGGCTTCGGGCCGCAGTGTCATTGGCCAACGTTGTCGTCATCGGTGCGCAGTGGGGTGACGAAGGAAAAGGAAAGATCACGGATCTCCTCAGTCGATCCGCTGATGTAGTCGTCCGGTACCAGGGCGGCGTCAATGCAGGTCACACGATCGTCGTGGACGATCAAGTGCTGAAGCTGCATCTCATTCCCTCAGGCATTCTTTATCCAGACACCGTCTGCCTGATTGGCTCAGGCACGGTCGTGGACCCCAAGGTGATGCTGGGGGAGCTCGACATGTTGATCGAGAACGGCATCGATATTTCCGGGCTGAAGCTGGCGTCGACTGCGCACGTCACCATGCCCTACCACCGCCTGCTCGATCAGGCGATGGAGAAGCAGCGCGGCGAGAGACGCATTGGCACCACAGGCCGAGGCATCGGCCCCACCTATGCCGACAAATCCCAGCGCAGCGGCATCCGCGTCATCGACCTGCTCGATGAAGCACGGCTGCGGGATCGGCTGGAAGCCCCCTTAAAAGAGAAGAACCAGCTTCTCCAGACCATCTACAACGTCGATGCTCTGGACGCAGAGGAGGTGATCAGCGAATACCTGGCCTATGGCAAACGACTGGCTCCCCACGTGGTTGACTGCACGCGCGAGATCCATCAGGCCGCCCGCAAACGCCAGAACATCCTGTTTGAAGGCGCCCAGGGCACTCTGCTGGACCTCGACCACGGCACGTACCCATATGTCACCTCATCCAATCCGGTGTCAGGCGGTGCCTGCATCGGAGCCGGAGTGGGACCAACGCTGATCGACCGCGTGATCGGCGTTGCCAAGGCATACACCACCCGCGTTGGCGAGGGACCATTCCCCACCGAGCTCGACGGCAGCCTTAACGACCACCTCTGCGACAGGGGTGGCGAATTCGGCACCACAACCGGCCGTCGTCGCCGCTGCGGCTGGTTCGATGGTGTCATCGGCCGCTATGCCGTCGGCGTGAATGGGCTCGACTGCCTCGCGATTACCAAACTCGATGTGCTCGACGAGCTCGACGCCCTTCAAGTGTGTGTGGCCTACGACCTCGACGGAGAGCGGATCGAGCATTTCCCATCCTGTGCTGAGGAATTCGCTCGCTGCCAACCCATCTTCGAAACCCTGCCAGGCTGGCAGTGCTCGACCGCGGAGTGCCGCTCCCTTGAGGATCTGCCCGAGAAAGCGATGGCCTACCTCCGCTTCCTCGCCGATCTGATGGAAGTGCCGATTGCCATCGTCTCTCTCGGTGCCGGCCGCGATCAAACGATCGTGGTGGAGGATCCAATTCACGGTCCCAAGCGGGCCCTGCTCAGCGCCTGATCCTTGCCGATCCAAACCGCAATGGGTCTAGGGACCGTGAGGGGTGATACTGCCTTGATTCCGCAGTGACACCCTGATGAGTCCATCCCGGTTCGGATCCACCCGCTCACTGGATGTTGTGGGGATCGGCAACGCCATCGTGGATGTGCTCGTCCAGACGGATGACGCCTTCCTCACCACGCACGACCTCAACAAAGGGGCGATGGCGCTGGTGGATGAAGAACAAGCACAGCGCCTTTACAGCGCCAGTGGTGCGGGCATGGAAACCTCTGGTGGTTCCGCCGCCAATACCTTGGCGGGTCTGGCCCAACTGGGCAGCAAGGCAGGCTTCATCGGCCGGGTGCGAGATGACCAGCTAGGCACGATTTTCAGCCACGACATCCGTGCCGTCGGAACCCGTTTCGAGACACCGGCAGCCACGGAAGGTCCAAGCACAGCCCGCTGCCTGATCTTGGTCACACCAGATGCCCAGCGCACGATGTGCACCTACCTCGGTGCATCCGTACAGCTGGAGCCGGAGGACTTGGATCTGTCCATGGTGCGCGAGGCCAAAGTTCTGTATCTCGAGGGTTATCTCTGGGATAGTCCCGCTGCGAAGCGGGCCTTCATCGCCGCAGCAGAAACCTGCCGACAGGGCGGAGGCCAGGTCGCCCTGTCCTTGTCTGATGGCTTCTGCGTTGACCGTCACCGCGACAGTTTTCTGGAACTCGTGAACGGCCATGTGGACGTGCTCTTCGCCAATGAGGACGAAATCACCTCCCTCTACGGCACCGACGATTTTGAAGCGGCTTTGGCCCAAGTGAAAGGCTGTTGCCAGGTCGCGGCGCTCACCCGCAGCGAGCAGGGATCGGTTGTGCTCAGCGGCGATCAACGCTGGGACATCCCCGCCTACAGCCTCGGCACCCTGGTGGACACCACTGGAGCAGGAGATCTGTACGCCGGAGGCTTCCTGCACGGCTACACCCAGGATTTACCGCTGGAGACCTGTGGAAACATTGGCTCGATCTGCGCCGGCCAAGTCGTGACCCAACTCGGCCCCCGCTCGCAAGTGTCCCTAAGCGAGCTGGTCCAGAAGCACCTCAGCTGAGCGGCACGGGCGGACATGTGACGGCGTCCGCCACCCAGGCGCTGTAGGCGGCAGATGCTTCGGCCTGCCAATGGATGACCTCGGGTGTTTCATAACTGTGCAGCTCTTTGAGGCCATGCTCGAGCCGCGGCCAGCCATCACGACTGGTTTTGATCAGGAGCTGCACCTCCTCCGCACACTCGCGCTGACCCTTCCAGCGGTAAGTGGACCGCACGGGCCACTGGGAAACGCAAGCGGCTAGCCCCTGGTCAACCAAAGCCTGCGCCAAGGCATCGGCATGCGCCGCATCCGCCTCTGTGGTGAGCACCAGCACCAGGAGCTGATCGGGTCGCGACCCACACCTCTCCTCAGCAGTTGGGGAATCCATAGGAGGTCAATCCAGGCGGGCCAACATCTGCTCCACGCTATGCACCAGCAGCAGCGATGACGGAGGTGCAGGACGGCGCAGCAACCACAGCGGCAGCCCCCGATCGATGCAAACCTCATGCCAGCAGCGTTCGGCAGCGCCACCAGACTGACGGCAAAGCACAGCAGTAATGCCCCAGTGGCGACAGAGAGCCTGTTCCAGACTCCCGGGGCTATCTCCCTGAAGAGGCCGAAGCAGCGCCAAATGATGATCGGGCAGGCCGGCGGCCACCGCCTGACGAAGGGCCAAAGGCGTCGGCAACACCCTGGCATAGAGGAGCGCACCTGCAGCGCGAAGCGGTGGCACCAGCCGCCCTAAGTAGCGAGAGCCAAGAGCCAGCAGCAGGCGTTGTCCAGCGAGGGCTTCGGCAGGAATCGACTCCACCGACTCGACCACTCGACTGCAGGGAGCGGGTTGAATCGGCCGCTCATATCGGATCAACGGACATCCGACCTGGCGAGACGCCATCACCAGCTGCGCGGTGATCTGCGTGGCGAAAGGGTGGGTGGCATCCACAAGCTGGTCGACACTCTCTTGGCGCAGTCGATCGACAATGGCCTGCTCGTCTGAGAGTGCTCCGACCCAGACCCGATGCAGTGACAACGACCTGTAGGGCAGTGCTGCCGCCTCAGTCACCACACTCACACTGACTTGAAAACCTTGCGCCTGCAAAGCCGCCGCGAGGGCGGGTCCCTCCCCGGTTCCGGCAAGAAGCCACACATGCCCCTGGCGATTCCTCGGTTGGTGCATCAGGATGGCGCTCTCATTCAACCCAGCCGACGGCGATGAACCACTGCGTGCTCGAAGTGGAAGTGATCCAGGCACCCACCCTTCGCTACACCCAGGACAACCAGACCCCGATCGCCGAAATGGACGTGCGGTTCGATGGTCTGCGGGCGGATGACCCACCTGGTCAGATCAAGGTGGTGGGCTGGGGAAACCTGGCGCAGGAACTTCAGAGTCGGGTGCAACCCGGACAACGACTGCTGATCGAAGGCCGCCTGCGCATGAACACCGTGCCTCGTCAAGACGGCCTGAAGGAAAAGCGAGCGGAGTTCACCCTGTCGCGCCTGCATCCTGTCGGTGGCGAAATGGCCGCACCTGCCTCGGAAGCCGCCACCGGTCGCGCACCTGCTCCGGTCCGCCAGGCGCCCCGGGCTGCAGCCACGCCAACGCAGCCTCCGGCTCAGGAGAGTGCAGCTCAATGGAATAGCGCCCCACTGGTGCCTGACACCGACGACATCCCCTTCTGATCGCTCAATCGAGCTGACCATCGCCCTCCATGCGTTCACCTGCGCGGATTAGGAGCTGACCCAGTTCGCGCTCGAGGGCAGCAAGATCCAAGCGCAGCTCCGGCCAGCGTCCCCGGTCAATCTGCTCAAGCAACCAGGCCCGATCCTGATCGAGATCGCGGATAAGGCTGACGAGATCGGATTGATCTGGCTGGCTGGGGGAGCGGCTCTCCATTGGTCCTTTGGCATCGACTTGTCCCTCCATTCTCGGGGGTGCGTTCGCAGTTGCGCGGAGCGTGCATCAGAGTGAGCCCCATGAAAGATCTGTTCTCCCCAGGCAACCTGATCACCGTTGCCGGCGGCGTTCTCACCGTTGTGGGGGTCGTGGCGTACACCACAGGCAATGCCAATCTCAGCCTGCCGACCATCTTTTACGGGATTCCGATCCTGCTGGGGGGACTCGCGCTCAAGTCTTCTGAGCTCCCACCAGCACGACGGGTGGTACCCGCTGCCACCTTCAAGGCCCAGCGTGATGGAGCCCCCCCTGAGCTGGGCAAACTTCTGGCGGATGTGACCCGCTGGCGCTATGGCCAGAAAGCCCATCTCGAATCCTCCCTTGAAGCCCTCAAGCTTTGGGATGAGGACACCCCTCCCCAGCTGCTGGAAATCGAGGAATTCAGCAAAGCAGAGAGCTATGGCCTGCGGCTGCGCTTTTCGCTTGGTGCCGTTGGTCTGGAGCGCTGGCAGGAGAAACAAGAGCGACTTGGACGTTTCTTCGCCAAAGGGCTACAGGCCAATCTGCACGAGGTGGATCCCGATCACATTGATCTTCTCCTCCTCAGCGACGCTGTACCGCCCACAGGTCAGCATGGGGGGCAGTGAACGGAATCGATGGCCAGCGATGACGCCCTGAGGGTCTCCGTCCTCAGTGAAGCCCTCCCCTATATCCAGCGGTTCGCCGGTCGGCGAATCGTGGTCAAGTATGGCGGTGCCGCCATGGTCCACGCCGAGCTGAGAGAAGCGGTGTTCCGCGATCTTGCGCTGCTCACCAGTGTCGGAGTTCAACCGGTCGTCGTCCACGGTGGCGGGCCTGAGATCAACACCTGGCTCAAACGTCTGGACATTCCGGCCGAATTTCGAGACGGCCTACGCGTCACCGATCCCGACACGATGGATGTGGTGGAAATGGTGCTGGTGGGCCGGGTCAACAAGCAGATTGTGAACGGCCTCAACAAGCTCGGGGCACGGGCCGTGGGCCTGAGCGGCAGCGACGGCGTACTGGTGGAAGCACGCCCCTGGGGGGACGGCAGTCATGGCCTAGTCGGCGATGTGGCCCGGGTTAACCCCGAAGTGCTCGAGCCCTTGCTGGAGAAGGGTTACGTTCCGGTGATCTCCAGCGTGGCGGCCACCAGAGCAGGAGTGGCCCACAACATCAATGCCGACACAGTGGCTGGAGAACTAGCGGCAGCCCTTGAAGCAGAGAAACTGATCCTTCTCACCGACACGCCTGGCATCCTTCGAGATCGGGACAACCCCGAATCATTGATCCATCAACTGCGCCTCTCGGAAGCCCGACAACTGATCGAAGACGGCATCGTGGCTGGGGGCATGACTCCGAAAACCGAGTGCTGCATCCGGGCCCTTGCCCAGGGGGTCGCCGCAGCCCATATTCTCGATGGCCGCGTGCCCCACGCCCTCCTGCTGGAGGTGTTCACCGACGCGGGAATCGGCACGATGGTGATGGGACGCGGTTGATCGATGAGCTTGCCCACGGCCTTGGCTGAAGCAGCCCTGGAACGGGGCGATTACGGCCAATGCCTGGAACTACTGGAACCGCTCACACAGGATCGGCCGATCTCGGATCCTGAAGGGGCCCGCATCCGGATGTTGATGGTGACCGCCTGGATGGGACAAGGCCAGGAGGAGAAGGCACTCAGTACCTGTCGCCTGCTCACCCGCTGCCGCGACACAGACCTGCGGAACCGCGCCAAACAACTGCTGGAGGTGCTTGAGGCACCGAGCCTGCAGCGTCCTGCCAGCTGGTCGATGCAACTGCCCACACTCGACATGGATCCCACCATGGGTGGAGCTCCTGCCTCAACGCGGCGCAGCAGACGGAAAGGACCACCACCGCCGCCGCCGCCACCGACCGGGCCCACCAAGGCAGCGGCTCCAGGTTTCGCCGTGCTTGTCATTGCCGTGCTGGTGGCGCTCACCCTGTTGCTGGGGGGATGCGGGCGCCTAAGCACAGAGATCGACCTGGTGGGACCGAATCGGATCCAACTGGGCTGGAGCAGTGATAGTGGCACCGGCCGTCTACTGCCATGGCAGACCGCCTTCGCGAAGGAGCTACACAGGGGGACTTGGCCGTGGCAACCGCAGACGAGCGGTTTGCAACAGGGGAGCCAACGCTTCCAGGCACCTGTACTGAGAGCTGCGGCAGCCGAGCAGCTACTCAGCGACACGATCGCAAGCGCTGGAGAGGCCGCGGGCCTGCAGCTTCCGAAACCAAGCCTGCAGCTGCATGAGCGCAACTGGCTGATCGGGGTGCAACAGCGCCTCGAGCTCGATGTCGATCTCAAGCCCCTGAAGGATCTGCCACTGCCAGACCTGAGCGTGAGCATCAGCCCGGTGCCAGGGCAAATCAACAAGCGAAGGAGCAGCCCCCTTTCGGCCGTCACACACAACACACGATTGGAGTGGCCCCTGCAGCCGGGATCCCACAATCAGCTGACGCTGCAGTGCTGGCACTGGAGCCCGCTTGGCCTCGGCACAGTGGTTGTGCTGTTTCTGCTGGGGTTCAGCCTGCTGTTGCAGCAACTGCGCCTGAAGCTTGGTTTCGGCTATCCGGAACTGCCCTCCTGAGCATCCAACAACCGCCATTGCAGGCTCAGAGTTGAAGAGGGTCTGGATCCACCGCAAGCGCCACATCAGCGGGAAGAGCATCCCAAAGGGCAGAGCCGGGAGGGAGGGGCAAATCACTACCGGCAGGACCATGAAGCAGCAGTTGCCAGCGACTGCGACCGGCCACCCGGGCCACCGGTGCCGGTGCAGGCCCGAGCAGCCACCAACCTGCCGCGCTGCAAAGCGGGCGCAAAGACTCGGCCACCAGACTCGCTGCTGTGGCCGTAGCCGATGCCGATTCGCCTGAAAGACGCAACAAGCAAGCACGACTAAAAGGCACCAGACCGGCTTCACGGCGCAGAGCCACTTCCTCCTCCAGGAAGCGTTCGTAGCGCCCATCCACCAAATGGCGAATCACCGGATGGTCAGGTGAATAGGTTTGAACCAACACCTGACCCGGACGCTCGCCACGGCCTGCCCGCCCTGCCAGCTGAAGCAACAATTGCAGGCATTGCTCACCGGCGCGCAGATCCGGTCGGTGCAACAGACCGTCCGCAGCCAGCACAGCCGCCAGGGTGACGCGGGGCAGATCCATTCCCTTGGCAAGCATCTGAGTGCCCACAAGCACATCAGCCTCGCCAGCGGCGAACTGCTCGAGCAGACGCCGGTGGCCATCACGGCCACCGGTGGTATCACGATCAAAGCGGAGCAAACGCAATCCCTCCAATTCTTCGGAGAGACGTTCCAGCACTCGCTGGGTACCGGCGCCGAAGGGTTTGAAAGCCAGGGAGCCGCAATGGCTGCAACTGGACTCCATCTCGGCCCGATAGTCACACCAATGACAACGCAACCACTGGTGTCCAGGGCGACTGCCATGAACGGTGAGGGCCACGTCACAGTGAGGACACTGCACCACCTCTCCACAGCTACGGCAGCTGAGGAAACTGCTATAGCCGCGCCTGGGCACTAGCACCACAGCCTGCTCTCCGTTCTCCCGTAAACGGGCTAGCCGCTCCATCAGGGCACGGCTAATCAAACGCTTGTGACCATCCGCCAGCTCCGCGCGCATGTCGATGACATGCACAGGCGGCAGTTCCTGGCAGGAGATCCGCCGCGTCAAACGCGCTAGGGCCAAAGGACCTGCAGGTGACAGCTGGGTCCAGGTCTCCAGCGAGGGCGTGGCACTGCCCAGCAGGACCCGGCCGCCGAGAGCACGCACCCGCTCCAGAGCCAGATCACGGGCGTGATAGCAGGGCATCGGTGACTCCTGCTTATAAGAACTGTCGTGCTCTTCATCGAGCACGATCAGACCCAGTGGATCGAGCGGAAGAAACACCGCCGAGCGGGTCCCCACAACCACCAAGGGAGCACTCTGCTGCTGCGCCGCTTCCAGGCTGCGACGCCAGGTACGGACTCGCTCCCGATCGCTGCAACCGCTGTGATACTCAACAACCCGGGGACCGAAGCGACGACGACAGCGATCCACCAGTTGGGGAATCAGACCGATTTCAGGAGTGAGGACCAAGGCATGGCGACCAGCCTCCAGCTCTTGGGCCACCAGCTGGAGATACACCTCGGTCTTGCCTGACCCGGTGATCCCCCACAGCAGCATTCCGCCACCCTCAGGCTGACGAGAGAATGCCTCCACAACCTGCTCCTGCTCCGCCGTGAGCGTGCGTGGACTCTCGAGCGCAGCTCCAGAATCAGGACTGACTTGCGAGCTCACTACTGCAGCAGGGGAGGGACGCTGCTCCCTCTGGACAAGGCCACGCTGCACAAGGGCTTGAACCAGAGAGCCACTAAAGCCCTCCGCTAACAACTGCCGCTGCCAGCTCCCCCCCGTTGTGATCAACACATCCCACAGCTCTTTCTGACGTGCTGGCAACACCGGCTGTGCTGAAGACGCGTCATCGGTTTCGATCGCGCATGGCTGGACCCACCACATCCGCCGCTCCGCCGCCTGCCGACGAGGTCGCTGACCCAACCAACCGGGAGGCAAGGCAGCCTTGAGCATCCGGAACGGACTGGTATGGCAGCGCTTGGCCATGGCATCAAGCCAATGGCGCCAGATCGGATCCACCGCTGCGCTTTGCACAAGAGCCTGAACCGGCTGCAACGTTGGTTCGATTGTCTCTGAAGTGACCACCCGACAGGCCACCACCAATCCCTGTAAGGGCCGACCTCGCAGCGTCACGCGCACGAGATCGCCGATGCCAATGCCGAGCTGGTGACGATCGCAATAGCTGAAAGCACGACCATCCCTGCCGGCCTCGAGCCACACATCCACCTCAGTGATCGGCGCGGTTGCCTGCCTAGCTGTCACCATCGCCTCCATCGCTTGATGCTGCAGTGGGGTTGCAGGTGTCGCAAGTTTTTTTTAAGATAAAGAAGTTGGACAGCACTGCGCTGTTGTCGGAACCAAGCAGAGTTCCGTCCAGAGGGAAGACACGAAGCTCGAGCAAGGGATCCATCCCAATGTTGATCGACCGGTCTAAGAAAGCCCCTGACAGCCCTGCATCGGTCCAAGAATCCAGTCAAACCTTGTTGATTCAGTTGCGTCACCGCTTCTCCTCGGTACCGAAGAACGCCTGAACATTTGTCATCGCTCACCAACCGTCCACCGAGCCGGTTTTTGAGTGTCGTACTGCTAACCCCGCTGCCCCTTCTGCCGTTATGAGTCCTGCTGCGAGCAAAACAGCACAGGCCAAGCCCAAAGCCGCTGCTAAGCCGTCGATCATGATGCTGGCCGACTCACGCGGCAAATCCAAGGTCGTCAAAGCTGCCAGTGCAGCCAAGGCAGAGGCCAAGAGCAAAACCAAAGCTGACGGCAAGACCCGCTCCAGCAAAAGCAAAACATCCGATCTCCCTGTAGGAACTGACTTGAAAGCCGCCGCTGACCAACTGCTGGCCGCTGCGGACGGCAAGAGCAAAGCCGCCAAAGCAACCAAAGGCACTGCCACCAAGGCTGCCGCCAAGACCAGTAGCGCTAAAGCCACAACAACCAAGGCTGCCGCCTCAAAAGCAGCCACCGCAACGACAAAAGCTGCAGATGCCAAGGCTGTCACAGCTGCGGCCACCCCATCGAGCGCCGAGAAGGATGCCAAGGCCAAGGCTCTGGCCAGCATCAAGATCGGGCCCAAAGGCGTCTACACCGAAGACTCCATTCGGGTCTACCTCCAGGAGATCGGACGCATTCGCCTACTGCGTCCGGATGAAGAGATCGAGCTGGCACGGAAAATCGCCGACCTGCTCTACCTCGAGGAACTCGCTGCCCAGTTCGAAAGCGACAACGGCCGCGAACCCGACAACAAAGAGTGGGCGGCGTTGGTCGAAATGCCCCTGATTCGCTTCCGCCGTCGGCTGATGCTGGGGCGCCGGGCCAAGGAAAAGATGGTGCAGTCGAACCTGCGCCTGGTGGTGTCGATTGCCAAGAAGTACATGAACAGAGGCCTGAGCTTCCAGGACCTGATTCAGGAAGGCAGCCTTGGCCTCATCCGTGCCGCCGAGAAATTCGATCACGAGAAGGGCTACAAGTTTTC
>MDSV01155964.1_pt1 | contig 16428 bp, 16 predicted proteins | sample 810851 | NCBI WGS metagenome assembly MDSV01 (sample SAMN05326640, study PRJNA326480) | marine metagenome | isolation source: seawater | place: Atlantic Ocean: North East | collected 2012 | reverse complement strand
TCTAAATTTAAAGAATTTAATTTTTTTAATTTTTTTATAACTTGAAAACCGACCTCATTACCTATTAATAATAATATAGATTTCTTTTTCATTAATTATTTTATTATTTCGTTGATAGTTTTTGAAATATAAATAATTTTACTTTTTGTTAAATTATGACCGCTCGGCAAATTTAAACCATATTTAGCTAAATCTTTTGAAAAATAACTATTTTTAGTCCTCCACATAGGATAAGTACTTATGGAGGGGAAAATAGGTCTTGTATCTATACCTTTTTTTTTAAGAATTTTAGAAAGTTTTTTTGCATCAATTTTTTTTTTTAACTTTTCTTTAATTAAAAAAATTGATGTCATCCAATAAATTGATTTTGAATTTTTTTTTTCTTTATTTAAAATTATTTTGTCATTTTTACCTAAAATTTCCTCATACCATCCAAAAATTTTTCTTCTTTTTTTAACCAACTCCTCTAATCTTTCAAATTGAGCTAAACATAAAGCAGCTTGGATATTTGACATGGAGTATTTGTAACCAATTTCATCAATCCAAAACGTGCCTTTTTTTCCATTACCACCTCTACCATGAGCAGCAAGTTTTTTTATTTTTTCATTTAAAATTTTATTTGATGTTAGAATTATTCCACCTTCTCCAGAAACTACTAATTTTGCACCCTGAAAACTAAACGCTGATGCTATTCCAAATGTACCAATTAATTTATTTTTATAAGTTGCACCTAGTGCAGGCGCTGCATCTTCAACTAAAAATAATTTATATTTTTTAGATATTTTTAATATCTCGCTCATATTGCAGGGATGTCCATACAAATGGACAACTATTATTGCTTTTGTTTTTTTGTTTATTTTACTTATTAGAGATTTTGTACAAATCGTCCAAGTGCTTCTGTCTATGTCTGCAAATATTGGTTTGGCACCAACGTATTTTACAACACTAGCTGTTGCAACCCAAGTTGTATCTGGGACTATTACTTCGTCACCTTCCTTTATACCCAATGCTTTAAGTATAAGATGCATAGCACCTGTACAACTTGACGTTGGAATTGCATATTTAATTTTAAAATATTCTTTAAATCTATTTTCTAGCTTAATAAGGTAATTGTTCCAGTTATTATTCCAACCATTACTAACAGCGTCATTTACGTATTTTTTTTCTAATTTTGTTATAGATGGTCCTGCTGTTAATATCATTTACTTAGTTTTAATATTTTTTAATAAAAAAATTATATTCTAATTGAATCTGTTATTATAATTTATTCACAAATTATATATTTTAAATAAATGAAAAATTCAAAACAAATAATAAAAAAATTAAGAAAAAAAATTATTGAAATTTCTTATATCAAAAAATCTGCTCATTTAGGCTCAAGTCTGTCTTGTTTGGAAATTTTGTTTGCATGCTTTTTAGAATATAAAAGAAAAAGATGCGAAATAATTTTGTCAAAAGGGCATGCTGCACTTGGATATTATGTAGTTTTTGAAGAATTTTCAAAAAAAATAAAAGCCAGTAATTTTATCTCGGACAAATCAAATTTATGGGGCCATATAACAAAATCATCAAAAAAAAACAGTCTTCTAAAGTTTGGTTTTGGATCATTGGGTTATGGATTGGGTATTTCAGCAGGTTTAGCTTACTCAAATAAGAATAAAAAGGTTTTAACAATAGTTTCAGATGGTGAGCTCAATGAGGGCTCTTTTTGGGAGTCTTTATTTTTTGTACATCATCATAAATTAAAAAATTTAGTTTTGTTAATCGATTATAATAAAGTTCAGAGTTTTGGTTTCTGCAAAGATATAATAGATTTTAAAAAAATAAAAAATTTATTCACAAATTACAATTTTTTTGTTACTCAAATAAATGGACACAGCATTAATGAGATATCAAAACAAATTAAACTTCAAACAAAACTTCCTAAGATAATTATTTGTAATACTGTAAAGGGTAAGGGAATTAGGAGGATAGAGAATACTATAGCCTCCCATTATAAACCAGCTCTTTTAAGTGATATTAAAAAATTATGAGAAATACATTAATTAATCTAATTAAAAAAGATTTTAAAAATAAAAATTATTTTTTAACTGCCGATTTAGGTTTTTCTATTCTTGAAGATTTACAAAAAATTTCTAATAAAAGATTTGTGAATGTAGGTGTAGCAGAAAATAGTATGTTCACATTGGCAATTGGAATTTCTGAAAATTTAAAAAAAAATGAAAGTGTTTATTGTTACTCTATATCTCCTTTTGTAGTTTTAAGATCGCTTGAGCTAATAAGAAATTATTTAAATTTCGAAAATAGAAAAATAAGGTTAATAGGTGTTGGATCTGGATATTCCTACTCTTACTTGGGAAAAACACATTTTTTAATGGAGGATTTAAATATTTTTTTTGGATTTAAAAATTTAATTATTTTGAATCCAGGTAATGAGAGGGAGTTAAAATTTGTATATGATAAATATAAAAATTTTAATGGGCCAGTTTATTTTAGGATTAACAAGTCTGATGCAGTTGAATATAAAAAATATAATTTTTTAGAAAAAAAAGGACTATTTATAAAAAAAGGTTTTGGTTCAAACATAATTGTTTCAGGATATATTTTTGAGTATCTTAAGAAAATTTTTTCTTATGATGAAATAAAAAAACTAAATATAATTAGTATTCCAATTTTTAACCAAATCTATACTGATGCAGCTCTAAAATACTTGAATAAAAAAAAACCAACAATTCTTTTAGTTGATAATAATCAAACTTTGTTATTTGAAAAAATGAAATATGAAATATGTAATATTACTAATAATAAAGTATGGAATATACATCTTGAACCCACTAAAATTAAATTAGTTGGTAACGAGTTTGATTTATTAAGCCAATCCGGATTAAATATAAAAAAAATTAGAAATTATCTTTTATAAAAATTTAAATTTTTGATTAACTTATCTAGCATTAAAATCAAATCGATTATCAAAAATACATAACTCTTTAAACTTAAGAAAGATTTTAAAAAAATATTTAATAGTTTTTTATCAAACCTTTTACATAATAATAAAAATGTTAAAACTGGCAGTTCAGAAAAAATGCCATTCAAATTAGCACTTACAAATGATTTATAGTTTTTTTCTGGAAAATTATTTGCAATATTTAAAAACCATCCAATTTTTTTAAACAACATTAGATGGTGTTGTATAAAGTTTTTGCTATTAGTTTTTGCATAAAAATTAATCTCATTAAAACCATAATCATTAGGTCTGTTTTGATTTTTTAAATTATACACGATTCCATTTTTCTTTTTTTTGGGTATCAATCCGATATTTCTTGATACTGCTAAATCAGTTTTATTAGAGATATCTAGAATCATATTTACATGTGAATAAATACTTTTGTTATTAATTATAAATTTTTTTTTATTTGCTAAAGATGTTTGAAAAATTATTCCAGGTTGTGCAGTTGCATACCTAAAAGTTTCAGTTTTACTACTGAAACTTTTTTTATAAATATCGAACTTTTTTTTTTCAAATTTGTTACAGCCGTTACAAATAAGACCAACATTTTTATGTTTTTTTAATAAATCTATACAGCTGTCCAAATAAGTTCCATGCATAATGTCATCATCTGCTAAAAACCCGGTATATTTTGATTTAGATAATTTTAGTCCTTTTAAATAATTTTTAACAGGTCCTATATTTTTTTTGTTATTTATTATTGTAATTCTTTTGTCTAATTTTGAAATTTTATTTATATAATGTTTAGTTTTGTCTGAGGAATTATTATTTAAAATCAAAAATTTTAGTTTTTTATTTTTGTTATTTAGATAAATAGGTAGTGTTTTCTTTAAGATTTCGACTCTGTTATATGTACATAAAACAATTGTTAACATCGTAAATATATATTTTTATGTAATATATGTTTTTTAAAATCAACTGTTTTTCAAAAAAAACCTAATTTTTTTATGAATATATAAAATATCATTATTTTTTAATCCATGATGGCATCCTATTAACAATCCATTTTTCATAATATAGTCCGAATTCTTGAAATCATTTAATTTATTTCTTTTACCAACTAAATTTTCAAAAGCTGGATGTCGTAAAATATTTCCACTAAAAATGGGTCTGGTTTGAATTCCTTGCTTTTCTAAAAATATTTGTAGTTTTTTTCTATCAAATATTTTATTTTTTCTTAAAATTATTGGATAAGCTAAAAAGTTAGTATAAATATTTTTACCTATTTTTGGTACGATAAAATATTCTGAAATTTTTTTAAAAAAATTAAAATGTTTGTAAAAATTATTGTTACGTACATTAGAAAATTTTTTAAATTTTTTTAATTGTTCTAATCCAAATGCTGCACCAATTTCAGAAGGTTCAAAATTATATCCAAGCTCAGAAAATACAAATTTTTTATCATAATCAAATCCTTTAAGTTTAATAGATAGTCTTTTGTTTATATTTTCGGAGTCTTTAATTAATGTTGACATTCTACCCCAACTTCTAATTACTTTAGCTTTATTAAAATAATCTAAATTATTTGTTAAAAACATCCCACCGTTTCCAGCACAACTAATTATATGTGAACCATAAAAACTTGTAATCGAAATGTCACTGAATTTTCCTGTTGGTTTTTTATCAATTTTAGCACCCAATGTATCAGCAGAGTCCTCTATAATTTTTAGTTTATATTTTTTAGATATATATTTGATTTTTTTCCAATCAGGAATGTTTCCAATTAAGTTTGGTATTAAAAGTGCTTTCGTTTTTTTTGTTATTTTTTGTTCGATTTTTTTTACATCAATCTGAAGAGTATCAATCTCACAATCAACGAGAATTGGTTTAAATCCCGCTATTATTATAGAGGATAGTGCGGTTCCAAAGTTTAAACATGGTGTAATAATTTCACTGTTTTTAGGCAATTTTAATACTTTAATTGCAAGTATTAATGCTGAGGAACCTGAATTCACCATCAAACCATATTTTTTTCCAAAAATTTTTGATATTTGCATTTCAAATCTATTCACTGACATTCCGATTTGAGTAGATTTCTTTAATGTTCTTACAACAGATCTTATTTCTTTTGTGTTATAGACATTCTTGCCATATGAAATTTTCATATTTAATCCTTTAAATAGTTTTTTATTTGATTCTCACATATTTCTTGTGGAGGAATTTTTTGTTTTTTTAAATTATTCCATTCTATTACTTTCTCTATACTTTTTTGTATACTCCATTTAGGCTTCCAACCCAAATTTTTTTTTGATTTGTTATTATTTAACTTTAAGGATGTACTTTCGAATATTTTTTTTTCTTGATTGAGATATTTTACTTTTAAATATTTAGTTTTTTTAAAAATTTCAACTATTTTTGATACACTAACAATACTATTTCTATCTGGTCCAAAATTCCATCTAGGTGGAAGCAACATTTTTTTTGAAATTTGTTTTTCTGCAACAGTCATGTATCCAAACAATGGCTCTAAAACGTGTAACCATGGCCTTATATGTTTTGGATTTCTTATAATCAATTTTTTATTTTTATTAATTGATTTAATTATATCAGGAACAAGTCTATTTGCAGAATAGTCACCACCACCAATAACATTTCCTGATCTAGCTGATGATATTTTATTCTTTAATTTTGTGTTTTTAAAAAAAGAGGATATGTAAGAATTTACTATTAATTCAGCACATGCTTTTGATGCACTATATGGATCTATTCCACCTAATTCATCTTCCTCAGAAAAGAACAAATCTTTTTGTTCATTTTTGTATACCTTGTCAGTAGTAATTATTACAACTGACTTAATAAAACTTAAACTTTTAATTGACTCAAATAAGTTAGCAATACCAATTATATTTGTTTTGAATGTATTCAAAGGATTTTTGTATGAGTCAATAACTAAGGGCTGCGCGGCTAGGTGAAAAATAATTTGAGGTTTTGTAGAAAAAATTTTTGATCTAAGTAAATTTTTATTTTTTATATTACCATAGAAATTTTTAGCTAATAATTTTTGTCCTCTAATTTCATTAAATAAAGAATTTTTCTTAGGTTTCAAAGAATAACCATAAACTTTTGCTCCCATTAAATTTAATATTAAAATTAACCAGCTACCCTTAAATCCTGTATGACCTGTCACAAAGACTTTTTTATTTTTCCAAAATTTTTTAAGTTTATTTAGCTTATCCAAGGTTTTTTTCCAGTTTTCAAAATATTATTGAATTCATTTTTATCTTTTAGAGTATCTAAACTTTTCCAAAAACCATAATGTTTAAAGGCAAATAGTTTTTTGAGTTTTAGAACAGCATTTAAAGGTTCTTTTTCAAAATAGGTCCTCTTATCTTTAATTTTATTTATTATATTTTTTGAAAAAATAAAATATCCACCATTTATAAAAGTATTAGATTTGTCTTTTGTTTCATTAAGATTTAAAACTCTTTTGGAGTTTTTGCTTAGTCTAAGTATACCATATCTTTCTTTTGGTCGAACTGCTGTTAAAGTCATCAAAGCATTATTTTTATAATGAAATTTAATTAAGTTATTTATTTTTATATCTGCAATTCCATCTCCATAAGTAACAAAAATATCTTCATTCAATTTTAAATTATTGTATGCAGTCTTTACTCTGCCACCTGTTCCAACATTGATACCAGTATACACAAAGTTTATATTTATTTTATTTGATAAAATTTTATATGTAATTCTTATTAACCCCTTCTGTTTTTTTATTAATTTAATTTTATTTTTTTTTTTCAAAAAAAAATTAGTAATAGAATCCGATTTAAACCCTGTGCAAATAACAAATTCATTAAAACCCTGTTTTACAAAAGTTTCTACAAGATGTAATAATATTGGCTTATTCCCTATTCTTATCATTGGTTTAGCCATGAGTGTTCCCTCATAATCTAATCTTGATCCAAAACCACCGCATAAAATGAAAACTTTCATAATTGAAAAAAAATAAATGAGAACTTTTTACTTAACATACATTTTTGAATAAAAAAAACTATACAATATTAAATTTTTATATAATTGTATTTAAAAAAATGTCAAAAAACACAAAATAGCATTTTTGGATAGAGATGGTGTTTTAAATTTAATCAAAGAAAAACAATATGTATCTAAAATTAGTGAATTTGTTTGGATGCCTGGTGCAAAAAAAGCGATTAAAATTTTAAGGGAAAAGGGTTACAAAATAATTGTAGTTTCAAATCAGTCTGGGATTGCAAGAGGTTTTTTTTCGATAACTGCAGTTAGAAAATTACATTTTTATATAAAAAAAGAATGTAAAATTTATGGAGCCAAAATAGATGATATTTATTTTTGTCCTTACCATGACAAAGGTATAATTTCAAAATACACTAAAAGAAGTTCTTTGAGAAAACCCCAAAATGGCATGTTTAAGCTCGCTCAAAAAAAATGGAACATTGATTTAAAATATTCCTTTATGATAGGTGATAAAAATTCCGACATGTTATTTGCTAAGAAATCAAAGATTAAAGGTTATTTATTTAAAGAAAAAAATCTTTATTTATTTGTGAAAAAAAAAATATTAAATTAGCTCTTGAAAACCTGTGGTCTTGCAGGATATTCTTCTTGTGTCATTTTACCCACCGGAAAATAGTAGTTAGTAATTGCATATCTATTTTTTTCCATCAAAGGTTTCCCTCTATGAATGAAACTTCCATCAAAAATTATTAAAGATCCTTTTTTTGCCCTTAAAGTTTTTTTTCTATTATAAAAATTTTCTATTTTATTTACTCTCATATCATCAAATCTAGTATCCTTGATATTTAAGATATTCATTTTTTTTGAGTCATTTATAATTTCGAAAAACGAGTTTGATTTTGTAATTATTTCAAAAGGGCCATTTTTTTGGTCTACATCAACTAAATAAACCATAGATTTTAGTGATGGATTAACGCTGTCCCTGTGCCAATTTCCACCTGATCCTAGATTTCCATGTTGAAAGTTTATTTTAGCCGCCATAGTAAAAACACTTTCCATTTTGCAAGAGATATATGCATTTACAATTTCTAAAATTTCAATACTTTTAAAAAATTTATCCACCAAACTAGAAACATTGTTAAAACCAAAAATTCTTTGATCTGATACGTTTATTTTATTCCATACTAAGTCTGGATGCTTAGCTATAAAAGTGTCGATTTCATTAATTATTTGATCACATTCTCTTTCATTAAAGTAATCATCAATTATACAAAAGCCATTCATATTAATAGAATTAACTATCTTCTTTTTTTCTAGTTTCTTGAATTTTTCATACTTTTTTTTGTATTTTTGGAATCTGGTATGCTTTAAAATGAAATATTTAATCTTTATAATAATAAGGATACAGTAGTTTTTTAGCATTACAAATGCTTACACTTTTATTACATTTACGCTTGTATTTCCATACTTGTCACATCCTCCAACACCAATATAGCTAAGATCTTTTGGTCTTACAGTGTCATTATTTAAAGTATAATACCACGTACTTTTTGATTTTAAGTCAAAATTTAAATTATCATGAACATACATTCCATTTTTTAGCTTCATTGCTAAAAAAGGTTGAGTTCCAAATACTTCTCCACCTAAAGTATGAATTTTAAAGCTGTCATCTTTAATTTTTTTAATTTTCAATTTAAATTTTTTTCTTCTATTTAAATTCAAACAGTTTTTGAATCCTTCTGTAGTAGTATTATAATAAATTTTAACGTCTTTATATTTTTTACGCACATCTCTAATTAAATTTAAAAAATAATTTATTTCTGGTATAATATTTCTATAGTCATGATTTGTGACAGCTAACAAAGTTTTATTTCCTTTCGAAGCTCTTTTGAATGCAGCGTCAATTTCATTTTTATCAATTGAAACAGTTCTATCCATAATTGATAAAACTCTACCAATGTATCTTTTCGATTTACCTTTAATTTGATAATCATACCTACTTGGATTATATATTTCCCATTTATCTGTTGCCCTTCTCCAATCATAACCTATAGCTTTCAAATGAGGTTTATGATTTGAGTGTTTTGTTTTACTTTTATTTATATTTGATAAGTCAAAAGGAATGTATTCCTCTAAAAAGTTATGTAGATCTTGTCTTTCAGTATGAAAACCTGCTCTAAAAGAGCTTGGAAACCAATTTCTATCTATAATTCTTCTACATAATATTTGAAACAAGTTATCATTCCTCATCATTAAATAGCTATTCCTGTGGCTTTCTTTATAGACAGTCATTGGATGAAAATGGAATTGAACGTCATCCTGAAGCTTATTTTTTTTTATATAATTTGAATAAATATCAAAAATTTTATTATATCCAATTTTTTTTCTTCTTAAATTTGATTTGTAATTTATATGATCAACGCAATGCCAAGTAATTTTATAACCATTTCCAGAACTATCTAATAGTTGATTTCTAATTTTCTTAGATTTTAATTGTGAAAGCATCTTATTTAAATCACTCTCATTTTTATTATAATTTAATAAATGTGAATTAAAATTTTTACTTATTTTTTTATTTATTTTTGAAGAAAATAATTTTCCATTTAATGCGTTTTTAAGCTCCGTAGGTGTCTTAATTTTTTTTGGTAATTTTAATAGTGTATTGAATCTTTTAATTGTTTCTTTAACACTCTCATACATCGGACCTTCAGCATCTACTGCGTGTACAATGTATAATTTTTTACTCATAATTTTTATTATATTGAATTAAATAAATTAATACTGATATATTAAACATTTTATATATTAATAATTATGAATATTTCAGAAAAAAAAATCCTGGGATATATTCCTGCAAGATCTAAGTCAAAAGGATTGAAAAACAAAAATATTTTATTGTTCAAAAATAAGCCACTATTTTATCACTCAATCGATTTTGCAAAAAAACTTAATAATGTTTTTCCTTTTGTTTCAACAGAAAGTAAAAAGTATTTAAATTTAGTGAAAAAATATTACCCAGATCACTTTGATTACATCAGACCTGAAAAATATGCAAAAGATAATTCCTTAATTGCATCAGGGCTAAAACATGGAATTAAATGGTTAGAAAAAAATCACAAATTGAAATTTGATTATGTAATTTTAATTCAACCCACATGCCCTATCAGAAGCTATAAATATTATAATCAGATTATCAAAAAATTTTTTGAAAAAAAATTAACATCATTAATTACAGTTAAAGAAGTAAATGAATATCCTCAAAAAATGATAAATTTAAAATCAGCAAAAAAATGGAATTTTATAGTTAAACATAATTATAAATTAGAAGGCAGACAAGCTTTTAAAAAACACTATATAATAGATGGAAATTTTTATATGTTTACAAAAAAGTTTTTTTATAGAACTAATTCTTTTTTTAAAGAAAACGAAACTTACATTCAAATAAATCAACAAAAAAAAAATATAGATATTGATACTTTAAGTGATTTAAATTCTTATTGATTCTTTATTGCGGATTTAATTGTTTTTATAATAAAATTAATATTTTTTTTGCCCATACCTTTCCAACATGGAATATCTAAAAAACTGTCAAAAACTTCTTCACTAATTGGAAAATCACCTTTTTTAAAACCAAATTTTTTTTTATAAATAGGTTGAAGATGAATTGGTGGAAAACTTAATCTTGTATCAATCCCTTTTAAATTAAGAATTTTTTGTATTTTTTTTCTAGAGATTTCTTTTGTAAATTTAATACAGTACATGTACCAAGTATGTCTTGTGACATAGTTAGGAAGAAATGGAGTTTTTAAAAATTTTTCATTTTTAAATTCTTTGTTATATATTTTAGCTATTTTACCTTTTTCAATTAAAACACTTTCAATTTTTTTAAGCTGTTCAATTCCTATAGCTGCAGCATAATCAGTGGGTCTATAATTGTTTCCAACAAACGTATGATTATATCTTCCTTCTTGGCCTTGATTTCTAATTATTTTACATACTTTTGCCATTCTTTCATTATTTGTTGTAACCAAACCTCCTTCACCCATAGTCATATTTTTATTTGCAAAAAAACTAAATGAATGCATATCAAATTGATTTCCAACTTTTTTCTTTTTATAAATCGCCCCAAATGCTTCTGCACTATCCGATATTAAAGGGATCTTGTATTTTTTTAATTTTTTTTTGATATCATCATAGTCAATTGGCATACCTTTAAGATCAACAGTAATTATAGCTTTAGTTTTTTTTGTTATTTTTTTTATAATATTTTCTGCTGTCACATTAAATGTGATTGGATCAATTTCACAAAAAACGGGTTTAGCTCCACAATATAAAATTACATTGGCCGAACTTATATAAGATAGAGTAGGTACTATAACCTCATCTCCTTTATCAATTCCATAATAACTTAATGCAGCATGTAAAGCTGATGTGCCGTTATTGAATAAGATAGCGTGTTTAACACCAATATATTTTTTGATTTTTTCCTCTAATTTTGAAACTTCACTTCCCATACTAATCCATCCGTTTTGTATAACTCTGTAGGCTGACAAGGCCTCTTTTTTATTTATAGAGGGATTTGCAATAGGAATTTTAAACATTTTTAAGATAAAAATTTTTATACCAGTTTACTGTTTTAATTAAACCATTTTCTAAATTATAATTTGATTTATATCCTAATTTTTTTAATTTTCTATTATCAGGTACTCTTCTTAGAGCGCTGCCGATCTGAAGTTTTCCACTTTCAATCTTAGTTTTAATAGACAAAATTTTTGATATTTTTAAAATTAAATTTCTTATTGTAATTTCATCTTTATTTCCAATGTTGTAGATTTCATTATTACCCCCCTTGTTTGCAGACAAAATTATTCCAACTGCAGCGTCATCAATAAAACAAAAGGATCTACTCTCTAAACCACTACCTTGAATTTTAATTCTACATTTTTTTAAATGTAAGTTTTTTGTACTTTTAATTATTTTTTTTATTATTTGTGGAATTACATGTTCAAAACCCATCGAAGGTCCATAAATATTATGAGGTCTAAATATAATTTTTTTTAAATCATTTCTTAGATAATTATATGTTAACACTTCACCTAGTATTTTTGAAGATGCATAAGAATATCTTGGGTTTTTAGTATTTGGTAATTTTGCATATATATTTTCTGGTGTTGGGAATTTATCAGGTTCTTGATAAATTTCTGATGAAGACGCATAAACAAATTTTTTAATTTTCTTATTTGAGTTAATAATATTTAATAGATTAATTGTGCCATTTATTCCAACATCCATTACCAACTTAGGATTTTCATAAAAATTTGAAGTGCCATTTATAAATGCTAAATGATAAACTTCAGTTACATTTCTTGTTGCTCTTTTGATATCTTTTAAATTTCTTATGTCTCCTTTAATTATCTGAACTTTGTCTTTTATTTCTTTAATGTTAGAAAAGCTTCCTCTAAAATTGTTATCAAATATAACTACTTTTTTTTTTATTTTTAGTAAATGTTTAACAACTGCTGATCCTAAAAAACCCGTTCCACCCGTAACTAAGATTTTAGTCATTTCCTAGACCATAGTAATTAATACCTTTGAATTGTTTCAACTCAATAGGGTCAAATATATGCCAAGTATCTAAAAATATTGATGGCTTGTTCATCAAATTTAGATATTTTTGATGATTTAATTCATTAAAGCTTTTGTTATTTGTCATAATTATAACCGCATCAGCATTATTAAATCCATTTCTCAATGATGTATTTGTAACATTTAGTTTTTTAAATAAATTAATATTAAAAGTAGAGTATGGGTCGTATACAAATATTTTGTTTTTTTTAGTTTTCAATTTTTTAATTAATTCTATTGAAGATGAATTTCTTACATCAGATGTTTCTGGACTGCCCTTAAAAGCCATACCTATAATAAATATTTTTGAGGTTTTAATTTCTTTTTTTATTTTTTTTAAATTATTTTTTACTTTAAGATAAACATAGGGAATTATACTTTCATTTGTTTTTCTTGAAAGTTTTATAAGTGATGAATTTAATTTTTTACTCTCTAAATCTTTTGATAAAATATAAGGATCTTTTGAAAGACAAGGCCCTCCAACCCCCGGTGAAGGTATTGGAATATCATTTCTTGAATATCCATGATTTACGGATTTAACAATTTTAGTGAGATCAATATTCAGTTTCTCACTAAATTTTATAAATTGATTAATAAAAGCAAATCTATGGTCACGATAGGAATTATCAATTAATTTACAAAATTCAGCGGCCTCAAGAGATTGAACATGAACCGTTGAATGAGTAAAAGTATTAAAAAAATTTGCCGTTTTTTCTGATGACTTTTCATCATATCCACCAATAATCTGAGGATTTTCTCTTAATTCTTTAAGTGCAATTCCCTCTGCAGTTCTCTCAGGTGCGAAAGCAACTGAAAAATCTTGACCGACTTTCAGATTTGAATTTTTTTCCAGTATAGGAATAACAATTTTGCGAGTAGTTCCAATTGGTAGTGTCGATCTAAGTATTACTAAATTATTTTTAATTATAGATTTTCCAACCAGATTCACTGCCTTTATAAGATTTTTTAAATCAGGTTTTTTATTATTTGTTATTGGTGTTCCAACAGAAATAACAAATATTGATGTTTTGCTTTTATTAAGATTATTTGAAAAGAATAATTTTCTATTTATGTTTTTATCTACATATTTGCTTAGATCTTTTTCATAAAAAGGAATAATTTTTTTGTTTAATTTATTGGTTACATTTCTATTTATATCAATTCCGTTAACTTTAAATCCAACTTCTGCTAATATAGCAGAAAGTGTTAAACCCACATAACCCATCCCGATTACTGTAACTTCTTTAGAAATTATATTAAAATTTTCCTCTTTACCTTGAAACGAATAATAACCAATTACTTTTTGGAAGCTGTTTATTACTGGTAAAACCATTATTCTACTTGTAACTAGCTTTGATGCTTCTGCTTCACTTATTTGATCAGTTACGAAAGAAGCCTTTTTATTAATATATTTTTTAATTTTTTCATTAAGTTTTGCTTTTTTAAGTATTGCTCGTCTTATATCTCCATCGTTTATTACCCCTAAAAATTTATTTGATTTATCAACACAAATTAATAATTTTTCTCTAGTATTTGTTAATTTATATAAAGCATCATTTATGCTTTTATTTTCTTTAATTAAAATTTTTTTAGATTTATTCATTATTTATATTAAACTTTTTTTTATTAGCTCTAAGTCACTTCTAATTTCGGAAATTGACATTCCTCTACTTTCGTAAGTAAAGATAATTTCATTAAAATTTTTTAGTTTTTTAAATAGTTTTAATGCATCAAGTTGCCATGAATTACTGTCTACTCTGTTGTGTAAATCATTCTTTTGATCATTTTCAGAAATATGTATTTCAAAAACTCTATTTCCATAATTATCAATTATTTTATGAAGAAATTCATATTTATCAAATTTTAAAATATTTGAAGAAATAGCCAAGTGTCCTAAGTCAATCAATAACTTAAGATTAATTTTTTCTTTAGCAGCGTAATCAAATATTCTACTTATTTCATCGTAAGTACACATAAACGAGTCATTTGTTCCGTCTGCATTTGGAAATAAGTTTTCAAAGCCAAGAAAAATTTCGTTATTTTTATTATCAATATTTAAAGACTTGTAAAAATCTACAAAATCATTTTTAAAAATTTCAAAACCATCTTCAAATTTCTTTCTACTTTTTCCATAAAAATCAAAATAACCCTTTGAATTTATTTCTGCCTCTCTATAATATCCTGGGTGAAATGCATAGGTTTTAACCCCAGTCTTTTTTGCTAAATTTACTGCATTTAAAATAATTTCCTGACATTCTTTTTTTAAATCAAAATTTTGTGTTAAATAATTTAAAACAATTGGTTTTTTTGGTGGCGGAAAGTAGTTATGGAAAGTAAAACTCACACCTTTTTGTATATATTTTAATAATAATAACTCTAACTGGTTATTATTTAAATATGGATGCACACCAGTTAATTCTATACATTTAATACCATTATTTAAAAATTCATTTAATACTCTTTCATAACTTTTATCACCTTTTAAACAAGCCGTGGAAACAAAAATATTATTCATATTATCTTTTTATTTTAGCAGGCGCCCCGATTAAAGATTTATTTTTTATTTTAAAAGATTTTATTAATACAGAACCTGCCCCTAAAATACAATTTTGTTCAATATATGTGTCTTGTATCATAGTTGAGTTTGCACCTAACAATACATTTTTACTTATTTTTGCATTTCCACAGACTACAGCACCTGGACCAATATAAGAATTATCTTTTATTTTTACATCATGTTCGATTACTACAGAATTATGAATTACACAAAATTTTCCAATTTTTACATTAGGTCCGATAGTTGCATTTGGAAATATCGTAGAACCTTCCCCAACAGCACAATTATCTGAAATGATTGAATTTTTGTCTATTAATTTTAAAAAATTATATTTTTGAAACTTTGTAATTATTTTTTGTCTTAATTTTAGATTAATTCCTATACCCATTAGCAATATAATTTCATTTGTTTTGTAGTTTTTTAATATTGTTTCATCCTTACCCAAATATCTGATAGGTAAATTCCCTTTATATAAATCGGTGTATCCAATTAATTTCCCAGATAGTTTATTTTCATTTATGATAGATAAAATTGATCTAGCGTGACCTCCACCTCCAATTATAATTAATTTTTTTTTCATAAAAATTTATTTTAGGTCTTTCCAAAATATGGCTTCATTTTTATTTTTTGAATAATTTAATTTCTTACCTATTATTTTGTCTATATACAACGGCGAGATACCATTAGCAGGTCTCATAGAAGATATATTCTTATAACTTATTGTTGTACCTTTTTTTAAATTTTCACATACTATTATGCTTTTTTGCATACTTTTTTTTGTAAATTTCTCAATTTTTTCAACTTTTTTAATTCCATCCCCTAAAGATTTTTCAGATTGTCTAATTGCAGTTACATAATCATTAAATTGATCTGGCTCCAAAGAGGCTTTATGGTCTGGACCAATAAGTTTTTGGCTTAAAGTAATATGTTTTTCGATAATTTCTGCACCCAATAAACTAGCAAAAGCGCCTGTTAAAGTACTCAAACTATGATCAGAAAAACCTACATTTACTCTAAATTTTTTTTTTAAATTTTTGATTACTTTTAGATTTAAAGATTCTAATGGTGCAGGATAATAAGAGATACAATGTAAAAGAGAAATTTTTTTGAGATTTTGTTTAGTACCTATAATTTTAAATAAAGTATTTAATTCTTTTTGGCTTGTAGCCCCAGTTGAAATTATTATTTTTTTTTTATGATTTAATATAAACCTTATTAATTCTAAATTTGTTACATCAGTTGAAGCAATTTTTATAACTTTGAGTCCCAATTTGATTAATAATTTTGCACTATTAATGTCATA
>MDSV01153741.1_pt1 | contig 16432 bp, 15 predicted proteins | sample 810851 | NCBI WGS metagenome assembly MDSV01 (sample SAMN05326640, study PRJNA326480) | marine metagenome | isolation source: seawater | place: Atlantic Ocean: North East | collected 2012 | reverse complement strand
CATTGAGATATAAATCTATATTACTTTGCTTATGTTCGGTACACGCATAAAAATTTGTGCTGGCTAAAAAACCTTTTTTTAACATCTCTTGAGCAATTAATGTTTTATAAATTGCGTTATTGATACTCTTAAAAGAGTATTGTGATAACGCCGGAATCCCAGTAATTTCAATTTCCAAATTATTAGAAAGAGCTAATTTTTTCCAACCATTTCTAACTATTTTACCAGTGCTAGTAATTATTTCCCAGGATTTTATTTTTTTCATTTCTTTTAATGAAGCTAAAGCTGCAGATGGTCCAATTCTTTCAGTCCAAAATGTACTGCTAATGAAAGATTTTTGAGCAGCCTCCATAACCTCTCTTCTTCCTACGGTTGCAGTGATCGCATAACCATTTCCAAGAGCTTTTCCAAACATAGCTATATCTGGCTCAACTTCATATTTTTGATGTAGTCCTCCAAATGTTTCTCTAAAACCAGATGTACATTCATCAAAAATGAGGACAATATTTTTTGCAGTTGCTAATTTTCGAACTTTTCCAAGAAAGTCATCTTCAGGCTTTGCATTGCGTTGAACTTCCATTTTAATAACTCCAATATTGTGGCGTTTTACTAGATGCTTTAATCCTTCAAAGTCATTATATTTAAATGGAAAAGTGGTGCCTTCTAGACTTCTAGGAACCCCAGCAGTATCTAAGCCTGGAAGCAGATGCTCTTCTAAGTTTTCTTTAGAGCGAAGATTTGTAGAGAGATACCAATCGTGCCAACCATGATACCCGCATATTGCAACATTATCTTTTTGTGAAGCAGCTCTGGCAATCCTAATAGCTATTGCATTTGCTTCTCCGCCCGACCTAGCAAATCTAACCATATCTGCCCAGGGATTTATCTCAATTAACTTCTCAGCTAATTCTACTTCTTCTGGACAATTAAGTGTCGTCATATTGCCATTTTTTACAGTATGCATAACTGATTTATCTACCTCAGGATGACTGTAACCTAGAATACTTGGACCAATTCCCATAATCATGTCAATGTATTCATTATTCCCTATGCTCCAAACTTTTACACCTGAAGATTTTATAAAGTAAGATGGCCATTTTTCAGGCAGAAACATTTCAGGTCTTTTAGACAGAAGCATAGTCCCGCCTGGTATAATTTTTTTAGCTTTTTTGTAAAGTTTTGAACCTTTATCCATAAATATTTATATTAATTGAGGTTTAGCTTCCTAGGATATATTATTGTAAAAAATTGTGTACTCATATATTTATCTGAATACTAACAAATGGATGTTTTTTAAATCTCAATTTACAATATGAAAGTATTATGTGTTATTCAAGCCAGAATGAGTTCTTCTAGGCTGCCTGGTAAAGTTATTTTACCCTTTGCTGGTTCAACTATCATAGAGTGTATTTATAATAGAGTTAAACGCTCTAAAAGAGTAAATCAGGTCGTAATAGGTACTTCTATTGAAAGCTCGGATGATATCCTTGCAAAGTTATTGGAAGAAAAAAAAATAAATTATTTTAGAGGATCTCTTAATAATGTATTAAATAGATTTTTATCTATTTGTAAAAAATATCACCCAGATTATGTAGTTAGAGTAACGGGCGACTGTCCTTTAATTGACCCCCATATCATTGATGTATGTATAGAAAATTGTATATCGGGTAAATATGATTATTTTAGATTGCTTGAACCCTACCCAGATGGTCTTGATGTTGAAGTCTTCAAGAATTCAGCAATTTCAATAGCAAATAATAAGGCCAGCAAAGATTCAGAACGAGAGCATATAGGACAATACTTTTTAAATAATCCAAATGATTTCCTTCTTGGCGGAATTAATTTATTTGAATCCAAACATCAACATATTAGAATCACATTGGATGAAGAAGAGGATTATATTTTGCTAAAAGAGCTTGAAAATAATATTGAGGATATTCAAAATATTAATTATCAAAAGCTTCTTTCATTTATTTTAAAAAATAAAAATTTACAATCAATTAATAAAAATATTCCTAGAAATGAGGGGTTAAAAAAATCTAAAGCAAAAGAAAATACATCATAATCGAAATATTTTATTATTAATTTTAGGGCTTAAATTTTTTCTAATCATATCTGCTACAATACTCAAAAAATTTTTTAACTTATTTAATATGAAAAGATGTATTAAATGCAATCTCCCCGAAACGCATGAGACAATTGCCTTTGATTCTGAGGGGGTATGCAATATTTGCTTAAACCAAGATGTAAGAGAAAAGATAGATTGGGGCAAGCAAAAAAAAATGCTTGATGATCTTGTTGAGGAATATCGTGGAAAGTATGATTATGATTGCCTTATTCCATTTAGTGGAGGAAAAGACAGTACGTGGACTTTATACTATCTAGTAAAGGAATATAACTTAAAACCTTTAGTAGTGAGATATGATCACGGATTTATGCGCCCTAACCTAGAAGATAATGTTTCTAAGGTTACTAAAGAGCTTGGGGTTGATGTTATGTCCTTCAGGTCAAACTGGCATGTAACAAGAAAATTAATGTTGCAATCTTTTCTTGAAAAAGGAGATTTTTGTTGGCATTGCCATACTGGAATCTTTGCATACCCAATGCATGTTGCAATAGAGAAAAAAGTTCCTTTAATTTTTTGGGGAGAGCCTTCTGCTGAATATACTTCGTATTATGGCTATGATGATGAGGAGTCCGTGGATGAATCAAGATTTAATCGCCAAACAAATCTTGGTATTACGGCTGAGGATATGTACATAAGACTGGATGGGAAGGTTGATAAAAGAGACCTTAAAGCATTTACTTATCCTGATCTCAAAGACTTAAGAAGCCTAGGTTATAAATCGGTATGCCTCGGGTCGTACATAAAATGGGATGTTAAAGAGCAATCTAAAATTATAATGGATGAGCTTGGATGGCAAGGTGATCAAGTTGAAAATGTTCCACCTGAATATAAATATGAAAAAATTGAATGTTATATGCAAGGAGTTCGAGACCATCTGAAATATGTCAAAAGAGGATATACTCGACCATCTCACTTATCAGCAATTGATTTAAGAAATGGTCGAATCACAATGAATGAAGCTAAAAAAAATATCAATGCTTTTGAAGGAAAGCGACCGCCTAGTTTAGATATTTTTTTAGATTTTGTTGGTATCACTGAGGATGAATTTTATGAAATTGCATCAAGTCATTCAATTTCTCCATGGCAGTTCAATAGAGCAGCATTAGAGGATGGCACCAAAACTCATGATTTTGATAAGTGGTCTAGGTCCGGCAAAATGTCCAGACAAGAAGCCGAGACTCAGCTTATTAAAGTTAGAGAAATTAAATAAAATCTGTGAACAAAGTCGGGATAATAAACTATAAGTGTGGCAATATTCGCTCATTATTTAATGCTCTTGAATATATACAAGCCAATCCAATTTTAATTTCTAAATTGGAAGATTTTGAAAGAGTTAGTCATATTGTTCTTCCTGGAGTGGGGGCATTTGAATATTGTATGAATAATTTAAAACACTCTAATTTAATAGAACCCTTATTTGAAAATGTTTTTAAACAATCTAAACCATTACTTGGAATTTGTGTTGGAATGCAAATGTTATTAGAAAGCAGTAACGAGCTAGGAAATCATCAGGGCCTTGGCTGGGTAAATGGCCAAGTGGAAGACTTAAATTTGAATGAGACTAATTATAATTTAAAAGTTCCCCATGTTGGTTGGAACTCTGTAAATTTTTTAAAACAAAATGAATTTTTTAATCCCGAAATTAATTATGATTTTTATTTTGATCATTCCTATGCTGCTCAAAATATAAATACTGATTCTATCGCAGGCATTACTAAATATGGATCAAGCTTTACTTCAGTTATAAGGCAGAATAATATTTTAGCAAGTCAATTTCATCCTGAGAAAAGTCAAAATAATGGTATTAAATTCCTTAAATTATTTTTAAAACTATAAAAATTATATTGTGCTTAAAAAGAGATTAATTCCAAAATTACTGATAACCAAGAAAGAGATAGGCGGCGAGGAGATTGATGTTTTGGTAATAACTAGAAACTTCTCTTCACGAAAAAGTATTGGCGATCCTTTATCACAAGCAAAGATCTATGAGGCCAATCTTGCAGATGAACTTATAATTCTTGCTATAGACAGTATTCCGCTTGATGAGAATAGAAATTTACTTAATTTAATAAAAAAAATGAGTGAACAAATCTTTATGCCTCTTTGCGTAGGTGGCGGAGTATCTAGTCTTCATCATTTTGAAGATCTTTTAAACTCTGGAGCAGACAAGGTTTCAATAAATTCAATTTTGCTTGAAAAACCGCAGTTTGCAAAAAATGCCGCAAAAAATTTTGGGTCACAATGCGTTGTTGCCTCAATTGATTATAAATTTATTAATGGCCAGCCACTTGTATTCAATAATTTAGAAAAAAAAGTGACTTCTTTCAATCTTTTTGAGTATATAGAATTACTTGTTAACAATAATGTTGGTGAAATTCATATCTGCAATATAGATAATGATGGGACGGCAATTGGCGTCGATGTTCCAACAGCAGCATTGATTAATAAGACCTTAGATATACCATTGATTGTATCAGGTGGAATTGGCACAGCTCAAGATTTTGTAGAGTGTTTTGTTCAAACTGACTGCAGCGGAATAAGCTCTGGAACATACTTTTCATCGCAAGACCAGACGCCAATGCAAGCCAGATCGCATATTAGTAATGCTAACATAGCAATTAGAATGGAAACCTAGCCCATATATTTTTTTATGGAAGAAAGGAAGATCAAAAATTGAAAAATAATATCTTATTTTTCCCCAGCCACGAGCCCACTCAATATAGTGAAATTGCCAATGTTGTAAAACAGCGATCACCATATTCTTCAATTGAGTTTTTTCTATTAGATGAGCCAAATAAAGACTTTAAATATAGCTATGTGACTTATGAAAAATTAGTTGATTCCTGTAGTCTAGATATTAACGAGTTAGATGGGCTAGATAATCAATTTGGCTGCAATTTAAATGATTTAGTAATCATGGACAGGATTCATAAAAGAGACTCTAAAATTAGATTGGTTTTGGGAAAGTATTTATTTGCATTAAGAGAACATCTTATACAACACTCAATTTCACATGTTTTTGGATATGCTCTTTCAGATTCGATTACTTATGGATGTTTTCATCTTTGCCAAGAACTTGGAATAAAATATTATTTTATTAATGTAACAAGACTATCTACATTTTATCATTTATCTAGTCATAAAGATGGCAGGGGGGAAGCCTCATCCATTCAATCTTTTTCTAACTCTCAGATTTCCGATTTAGTTCTCGAGATGACTGGCAAAAAGATTATTCCTAAATATGCATCTGATCCAAATATGATTCCAGGAAAACCAATTTCGAGGGTAATCTCTTCTGCATTAAAACTTATATTTACTAAAGCCAAGTCTCGTAATAAGTATCTGGACCATGAGGTGCCTTTCATAATAGCTTTGAAGAGATTTATCAATAGAAAATTTTCTTTAAGAGAGCTGAGTAGATATGAAATTGACTATAAGGATTTTCAAGGCAAACGATTTATTTTTTACCCATTGCATCTTCACCCAGAAACATCAACATTAATTTGGGGTAGGTGGATCAATAATCAATATGAAATTTTAAGAGCATTATCTAGAGTTTTGCCAAATAATGTTTCATTGTTAGTTAAGGAACACAAAGTAGCAGCAGGCAGGCATTCTCCTAATTATTATAAAAAGATCGCTCAGCTCCCTAATACTTTTCTTATAAACCATAATCAAAGTGCGCATGATTTAATTCTTGATTCAGATGCGGTTGCAACAATATCAGGGACAGCAGGCTTTGAAGCCATATGCCACCAAAAACCTTTGCTCATGTTTGGTGATGTCGATTATAAGTGTTTACCAAATGTTATTCATTGTTATGATCTTTCAAAGATTCGAGACAATGTAAATTCAGCAATTAATCTTAAAACAAAAAATATTTTTGAGGATGATACTTTTTTTAATTTTTTAAGATTAAAGTTAAATGGCTCTCTTTCTATGGAGGGTTATACTGCTACTAGCACCGAAGCAAAATTAATAGATGATATGGCAACACTCTACTTAGAGAAACTATAGAAACTTTTATATCATGCAGTACAGACCCGAGATAGATGGTTTAAGAGCCCTTGCAGTATTACCCGTAATTTTCTTTCATGCTGGCTTTCCTGTTTTTGCAGGAGGGTTTGTTGGGGTTGATATTTTCTTTGTGATCAGTGGATACTTAATTACAAGTTTAATTATTAAAGAAAGGCAAGAAGATACCTTCTCATTGAGAGTTTTCTATGAAAGAAGGGCAAGAAGATTATTACCAGCTTTATTTTTAGTCATGCTTTCAAGCATCCCATTTGCATATATTTTGATGTGGCCAAATGACCTTGAAAATTTTGGTCAAAGCCTAGTTGCCACTACTATTTTTTCAAATAACATACTTCTATATTTAACATCATCAAATTATTGGGATATTAGTTCTGAATTTAAGCCATTGCTCCATACTTGGAGCCTTGGTGTTGAAGAGCAATACTATATTATATTTCCATTACTCATAGCTTTGCTATGGTCCTTTGGGTTGAAAAAGATTTTATATATTTTTTTCTTTATTGCGCTTTGCAGCTTGCTTTTTTCAATTTCACTATCAAATGTTGCAGATAATCAGGCTGCAAATTTCTTCCTACTGCCATCTAGATTTTGGCAAATACTTATTGGTGCTTGTTGCGCAATATTTGTATTGATAAATCCTGCAATTCTCATTACTAAATTTAAAACTAGACAGTATCTTTCTTTTGCCGCAATTCTTGGAATCTGTGCATCTTTTTTTGTGCTTGAAGATAGCAATTATCCAAATTTAATGGCGCTTGTTCCAACTATTGCTACGGGAATGCTCATTTTATCTGCTACCAGAGATACTGTTATTGGAAAATTTCTTTCATCAAAAACCTTAGTTGGAATAGGGTTAATGAGTTATAGCTTATATTTGTGGCATCAACCTATTTTTGCATTTTTAAGAATTTCGAGTACTCAGCCCCCAACAAATCTACTGTATTTTATTTCAATTATCTCAATTTTTATCATTTCAGCATTTAGTTTTCGTATTGAAAGGATTTTTCGAGATTGGACTTTAGTTACCTCAAAATTATTTTTTATTATGATGAGTATTTCAGCCAGTGCCTTAATCCTAGTTGGCTCAATTTTTCATTTTACATCAGGTTTTTATAATCAACATCAATCATTGAATTCAAATCAATACAATTATTCAGGATTAACACTTCAACCAGAAGAATTTTATAATTTAAACGATGGGAGCCACCTAGCTCACAATTCTATGAGAGATAAAATAATTAGTTTGATGAATCCAGAAAATAAGAATTCTAAATTTTTAAATCTTCCTTTTATCTTTCTTGACAAGCCATTTACGGACGCAAATAAAAAAAATATCCTCATCTATGGAGATAGTTTTGCAAGAGATTTTATCAATATGATAAATGTGAATAGTAAATTCTTAAACTTTGAAATATCTTTTGTAAAAAATACATGCTTTGAGATAGATCATCCGAACCAACTAGATAAACCTAAGTTTTTTGATGAGGCAGACATAATATTCATTAGCTATAGAATTTTATCAAGCGAAGCTGATTTTCTATGTTTTCAAATTCAATTAAATGATCTTTTATCCTCAGGCAAGGAATTTTATATAATCGGCACTAAAGGCTTTGGATATAATATGAACGCTCCCTTTAAAGCAAATTTATTTAACTTCAAAGCACAAATTCCTCTAGATATTTTGGATTTTAATAATAGAATTCAAAGCATGGTCCCATCAAATAATTTTATTAATTTATTAGATTTAATTGCTGAACAAGATGAAACAATCGCTTTGTATACTAAAGAAAGGAAATTTATATCTTCAGATGGCTATCATTTAACTTATGAAGGCGCTGAGCATGTAGGCGAAATACTTTTTAAGAATTCAATCCTTAGTTCAATTAATCAAAGGGAGTAAATTCATATAAAACTTCTATGTTAATAAATACAATTTATAATCATTAGCTTATGATTTTAATACTTTATCTTAAACTAACATGATCAGCGTCATCATACCTCACAAAGACGAATTTAATAATCTTTATAAGGTCCTTAATGCCATGAGATCTCAGACATTTATACCCTTTGAGATTATTATTGTAGATTCATCAACCTCTTCCCTTAAACTTGAAAATAGTCTAAAAAAAGAATTAAATATTACTATTATTGACAGGGCTACTGAGTCAATATTTCCTGGACACGCAAGAAATCTAGGGGCTAAAATGGCTAACGGAGATCTTTTAGCATTTTTAGATTGTAAGACAATTCCTGATAAAGCTTGGCTTCAAGACTCCATGGATCAATTTAAACATTCCAAATCAGACATTTTGCTAGGTAACTTTGTATGCCACGAAGAGGATTGGTTTTCTAAAACAGCAAAAGCAGCCATTTTTGGAAATATTATTCATAGCAGCATACCTGGATCAATTATTAATAAGGATAAATTCGAAATCTCAGGAGGATTTTCTGAATTAGTTAGAGCTGGTGAAGATATTGATTGGATCAACCGGCTTGACCAAATGGGGTATGAAATTACTCAATCCTCATCAAAACCAATGACATACTCAGGGCTTCCAAACAACTTAATTGATATTATTAAAAAGTGGCATTTATACTCTATGGAAAATGCAAAAGTAAATATCCTTGCAACTCAGAAATCTATATATTTTTTCTTTTTGCTTATTTTTTTCTTATACATAGCATACAGATGGAATTATATTTTTACTGGTGGTAATTGGGATGAAAGTCCTCTTTTTATTCCGCATCTAAATACTATACTTTGGCTCACCCTGGCTTCTTCATACATGGCACTTAGATGCTTAATTCTGCCGCTTTTAAGGAAAGAATCCTTTTCATTTCTATTGCCATTTAATTTTATTATTGTTGGATTAATTGGACTTGTAATTGATCTTTCTAAAATTCCAGGAAGAATATATGGATTTTGGAAAATAATGACTTTTAGGAAAAAGATATGAAGCATTCAAAAATCACGCATAAAAAAGATATACATATTGAAATTGATGAAGAGCTTACTCTTAGGATTCTCAGAAAAGAAGATATTACGAAGAAGTATATAAGTTGGTTAAATCAATCTGAAGTTATGAAACTTACAGAGCAAAATAGCAATTCTCATGATCAAGCTTCAACACAAGAGTTTGTTGATACCTGCTTTTTAAATGAAGGCACATTTTTATTTGGAATTTTTTTTAAAAGAGATCACATAGGAAATATTAAGCTTGGGCCGATAAATTTTACCCATCAAATTGCCGATGTTTCATATGTTATTGGCGATAGAGACTTCTGGGGTAGAGGCATAGCTACAATTGTTATTAAAGCTGTTGTTAATTTTGGTTTTAATGAACTCAATCTCTATAAGATTAATGCAGGCACGTATGAAAATAATATTGGATCTATAAAAGCATTACAAAAATGTGGATTTTCACAAGAAGGCATATTTTTGGATGAAATCAATTTTAAAGGAGACAGGATAAATTCTTTAAGATTTGGCCTAATTAAGAGCTCTTCGAAGTAAATAAACATAAAAAATGTATAAATAAACTTTATATTAAAGAAATTTCTTTATAATATAACTCATTTTTTAAGGCTATAAATATAAGGCACCATAATGACTAATACTACTCAGGACAATCATTCAAAGAACGTTGAAAGTTTCTTTCATGGATATGCAAAAGATTTTTCAAGCATCTATGAAGAGGATGAACATCCTCGATCTAAATTCAATTTACTAATGGATAAATTATTTAGGCAGGATATAAAAGATAGGTTCGATTCCACAATAAAAGAAGTTAAAAAAGATTCAATCAAATCGATTTTAGATATTGGATGTGGTCCTGGACATTTTGTTGTTAAATTTTTAGAGATGGGGAAGAAGGTTATTGCTTTAGATATTGCCCAGGGAATGTTAGATATTACCAATGCTCGAGTTTCCTCGCTTAATAGCGATGCCGAGTTTGAATCAATATTAGCTGATTATACTGAGCATAAATTTGAGCAACAATTTGATGCAATTTGCGTAATGGGATTTTTTGATTATGTAAGTGATCCTACAGCTGTTATAAAGAAGCTGCTTTCAGAGGCGTCCAAGGAAATATACATCTCTTTTCCAGATGATCGTGGCTTGCTGGCTTGGCAGAGAAAAGTAAGATATAAAAGAAGGAATTGCCCATTATATTTATACAATCATCCTAAAATAGAAATGCATTTAAAGGAAGCCGGTTGTTTAGAGATTGCTGAAATTAGAAAAACAAACCGCAATTTTTTTGTAACTATTAGGAAATAAGCTCTGAAAAAGATTCCATTCTTTTTTTCTGTCGATTTTGAGGACTTCTCATATGATCTTACGCGATCAATTGGCATCTCTCCTCAAGATAATATTTATGCCCTGGAAAAGTCCTATAGTGTAATCAAAGATTTTGCTGATAAAAATTTTAATGATAAAAAAGTAACATTCTTTACTACAGGGACGGTTGCAAGATCTGCTCCCGAATTACTAAAAAGGATTTTTGATGATGGTCATGAGATTGCATCACACTATAACTTTCATGACCTGATGTTCAAACAAGACATTCAAACCATTGAGAAAAATATTCTTGAGGCAAAGGATTCAATATTTCAAGCCATAGGTGAGGAGCCAATAGGTTTTAGAGCACCGGTTTTTTCAATCCCTCGAAATCGTCTTGATATCTTTGAGCTGCTTGCAAAGCATTTTAAATATGACTCTAGTTATGTATTAAAGTTAAGTGAAAAAGATTATAAGAATTATAAGGATGAAGTTCCTTTTAATATTGATAATTTCCTTGAAGTTCCCGTTCTAACAAAGAAATATTTTCATCCAAAACTACAAATGAAATCAGGGGGTACATTTTTAAGATTCTTTTCAAAAAGTATGATTAAGGAGACTATGCTTCATACATATGAAAGTGGGTATTCTCCTTTAATTTATTTACATCCTTATGATTATCTTCAAGATCGTGAGTTTTGGGTTGGAAGAAAGCACTTTCTAAAAAACCTTAACTTAACTAACTCCATTAAATACCTTAGACAGATCCAGTGGATAGGGATTGGAAATAAGTCCGTTTTCCCAAAACTAGAATATCTTTTAGATTATTTTGAGCATCAAGGCCCAATGAAAATCTTATTAGATAAATGATTAATAAGACTATAGTTTTTATTTGCGGTAATGCAGATTCCTTGGTTAGATTTAGATCTGAGTTTGTTGCTGCATTTCAAGCAAAAGGCTACTCAGTAACAGTTCTGTCCGGAGAGGTTTCGCCATTTTTCAAGAGAAAACTTTTTGAAATGAAGGTTCATTATGAAGAAATTAATTTTAATCGGAAATCTGTAAATATTTTTGACAGCTTTTTTAGCATTATTGATATTGTTAAAAAACTGAAAAAAATTTCACCTGAATATGTATTTTCCTTTACGCATAAATCAGTGGTTATTGGATCGATTTGTGCATATATATCAAATGTTCCAAAAATTTTTTCAATGATTACTGGAACAGGCCATATATTTGATGATCATACTTTCAAAGAAAAACTTCGTCGTTTTCTTGGTTTTGCTGGCTTTAGGCTGGGACTATATCTAAATGAAAAAGTATTTTTTCAAAATCCCGATGATCTAAATTTATTTCTTGAATATAAATTAATTAAAAAGGATGCTTGTGTAAGAGTGAATGGGTCTGGTGTCAACCTCAATACTTTCAGCGAAGCGCCTCTACCAGATAAACCTATTTTCTTATGTATGGCTCGACTTATAAGATCTAAGGGGTTAATTGAATATGCTGAAGCGACCAAAATTATCCGTAAGAAATACCCAGAAGCGGAATTTCTGTTAGCTGGATTTCCTGATGATCATGAAGATTCAATCGATGAAGACTTTATCAAAAAAAATTGGCTTAATGATTATGGAGTGAATTACATTGGTTTATCAACCAATCCATATCAGACAATTGCTTCATGTAGTGTTTATGTTCTCCTTTCATATAATGAGGGAACCCCAAGAAGTGTACTTGAAGCTATGTCAATGGGCAGAACAATCATTACAACAGATGTTCCTGGATGTCGAGAAACAGTTCAAAACAATACTTCCGGATATCTTGTTGATGTTAAAGATCCGAAGTCAGCTGCCGAGGCCATGGAAAAGCTTATGGACTCTGAGCATAGAAAAAAAATGGGAAAAGCTTCAAGAAAATTTTGTGAAACTAAGTTTGATGTTAACAACGTAAATCTGACTTTAATTAATACAATGACTAATGTTAACTAACGTACATAAGTTTTTATACAATAGAAAAAAATGAAGATCTTTATCTGCACAAATCAAAATCAACTAATTGGAGCTAAAGTTGCTAAAAACTCTATTCTTAGAAAGTCCCATTTTAGCGATGAGGATATTGAGATACTGCATGAATCTAACTGTGATGAGATTAAGGAAATATATTCAGGATCATATTTACGAGAAGGCAGAGAAATAAATTTTGATCAGCATGATATGCAATCTTTTACATTGATGAGATTCCATATTCCTGAAAAAATGAATTTTAAGGGCAAAGCGCTTGTAATAGATCCAGATATATTCTTGGTCAGACCAATACTTGAAGATTTAGATAAAATAGATTTAAGTAACATAAGCATATGTTGCAGAAAAGGTCTTCAGAAAAACTCATGGGGCTCAAGTGTAATGCTATTAAACTGTGAAAAGCTTAGGCATTGGTCGTTACAAAATTTTATATCAACTTTAAAAGCAGGAGAATGTGATTATTCTGATTTAATTAATCTAAGGCTAGAAGAGGGCAATATTATGGAGTTAGATCCAAAATGGAATGATTTTGATAATCTTAATAAAAATACAGTCCTGCTTCATTTGACTGAAAAATTAACCCAACCCTGGAGAGCAGGCATAAAATTAGACTCCTATATCCCACCGTTATTTAAATTTATTCCAAGGGCGCCATTATATAAGCTATTTGGAAGGAATCTAAAGCTAGGTGTTGAGCATCCAGACAGACAAATAACCGATTTCTTTTTTCAAGAGTTATCCATTTGTTTAAAAGAAAAGATAATTAGTTATGAGGAGCTTAATCAAGGAGTAAAAGATAATTTTATTAGAGAAGATATTTTTATAAAACTTGAGGAGTATTAATTATTTTTTATCTTAATCATCTTGGTTATAAAAAAAATTAGTATGCCCAGCAAGGCATTTTCCGCTCTTGTTAGATTTTTTTTGTTTAGGTAGTTTCTTAGTGAAGTAACGATAAAAAATATTTTGAATTTTTTTATTAAATTTTCTTCGATATTTATAAGTAACTCCTCAATCTCAGACTCAAAAGGTGGTCTAATACTGTTTTTAATATAAAAATATTTTAAACGTAACGACTCAAGTGAAAAATTTATTACAAATGAAGGAGTAAAATACTTTTGAATGAATGTTTTATTTTGTAAGGCAAGTTGATTATTAGCTTTAATATTTTCTCTAATATAAATTATTGTCATTGCACTCCTCAGAGATAGGTTAAATGAAATTTCTTCTATTATTTTTATGCTTGAATCCTCAGAATAGAAATCTATTATTTTTATTTTTTGACTTAAAGAGGAATTGAAATTTTTAAACCATGACTTTAGATCAGACTTACTTTGAAAGATATATTCCCACAACCTTACTTCAAATAAAAAATCATATGAATCGCTTTTAATAGAAGAGTCAAAAAATAACTTCAAATTTTCTTGTTTGAATGTGAGTGATTTAAGGTGTCCCTCTAAAAAGGAATTTTTTCTCTCGTCTTCTTTGTTGATAAAATAAAAGAAAGTGCCATTTAATTCACTATAATCATATGTTTTTATTAAAAAATCAGAGATAAAGTTCTTTTTCCCCGCCTGATATATTATTAAATTATTGTCTCCAACTAGAAGATCAAAAAATGCTTGACTTGAATCTGAGGTGATAATCATGGATGCCTTGTTTGCTAAATGATTGATATTTGAGACGTCATTTGCAAATTCAACATTCTTAGAATGCACTCCCTTTTCTGAAAGATACCTCATGTAAAAATTTTTATTTTCTTGAGGATGCAGCTTAATTAAAATTTTTTTATCTGTATATTTTGCATTTACAAATTCTAGAATCACATCTCTTTTTGAATAGGTCTCATGACTTGATGCAGTAATGTTTTTTGGAGCTGCAAAGATTATCAATATATACCCCTCATTATTCAATTCACTTGTAAATAGAGGCAAAAGGTTTTGATAATTATTCTGGAATAGCCATCCGTGAGACCTTAATATTTCAGGTTGAAATAATCTTTCTGAAATCATAATATCTTTTTCAAGATCAGACGCTGCCCATAATTCATCTGGACTCATTAGAATATTACATATATTTTTGTTATGGGTGCTGAGTTGATGGGCTTCTTGAATTGCTATAATTTCTTTTTTTTGCAACCTAATTTTTTTAATTAAAGCAATTAAGTTATTTTTTGGCTGTATGGAAAAGAAAATAAACTTCTGGTAATTTTTTACACTTTCTATTATTTGTGAAATTTCCTTATATTGAAAATTTTTTGAATAGCCATTTATATTTTTAGTGACTTTGTTAGATGTAATAATTACATCTATTTTTTCTGGATCATTTTTTTTTAAAAATAATCCTTTTTCTAATTGATGTTGGTTATGGCTAATTATGAGGTATTTCATTTTTATTAGTATCCAATTTTAAAATTTGTGGCTTATTAGGAAATTGCCAAACTAAATTTTAATACTAGAATATTTAATCAAGTATAATTTCTTCATGAACTTATACAAAGCAATATAATTATGAAAGTAACTGATGCAGTATTATCAAGATCATCTATAAGAGCTTTTGTTAGCAAACCAGTTGAAAATAAATTAATTAAAGATTTATTAGCAACATCTTCTAGGGCTGCATCTGGTGGAAATCTCCAACCTTGGAGAATCTTTGTAATTAATAACTCTGCAATGGATGAGTTCCTTGAATTTCAAAAAAATTGGACTAAACCTGAGATTCCAGCTTACGATATTTATCCCCCAAACCTTAAAGAGCCTTACAGAACATCTAGATATGAGCTAGGTGAACAAATGTATGAACTGTTGGGTATAGGGAGAGATGATAAGGATGCACGATTGGCGCAAGTTATGCAGAATTTTAAATTCTTTGGAGCGCCATGTGCTTTTTTTTGCTTTGTTGATCGACAAATGGGCCCTCCCCAATGGTCTGATCTAGGAATGTTTTTACAAACTTTTATGCTATTAGCAAAAGAAGCTGGTTTAGATACTTGCGCCCAAGAGGCTTGGTCAATTAAGCATGATAGTGTTTCTGAGTTTGTAAAAGCTGAAGAAAGCGATATATTATTTTGTGGCATGGCTATAGGATATAAAGATAACAGCGCTGCTGTTAACTCTTTAAAATCAGAAAGAAGGCCGTTCAACGAATGGACCAAATTTCTATAAAAAATCTAATTAAAATTTGTCTATAGATAATAATTATATTAATCATTTTATGATTGAGGCCATGAAAATGGCCAAACTGGCATTCGACAATGACGAGGTCCCAGTAGGGGCAATAGTTGTAAATAAGGGAGAAATTATTGGCCAAGGCTATAACCAAGTAATAACAAAAAACTCAGTCTCCTCTCATGCAGAAATCAATGCAATCAATCAAGCAAGTCAATATATGAAGAATTATAGATTAAAGGGCTGCGACATATATGTAACTCTTGAGCCTTGTCATATGTGTGCAAAAGCAATAATAGATGCCAGAATCAAATCTCTGTATTTTGGTGCGTATGAGCCAAAGACCGGAGCCATAGAGTCAATTGATCAATTTCTATTTAGAGATCATCTTAATCATAAAGTACTTTTTAGTGGAGGACATATGCATGAGCAATCATCTGATCTGCTGAGAAAATTTTTTCAATCTAAAAGAAAATAGAAAATTTCTTAAAAACTTTATTTTAACTCGAGCCAAATTGGGCAATGGTCCGATGGTTTTTCCATTGCTCTGGCAGAGTAGTCTATTCCAGTATTCTGTATCGCATGCTCTATATTTTCTGATAAAAGTATGTGATCAATTCGCAATCCCCTTTTTGGGTTATCATCAAACATCCTTGAACGGTAATCAAACCATGAATATATTGATCCCTCTTCAGGATTTTGTTTTCTCCATGAATCTACAAAACCCAAGTCTTTAATTTTATTCCACATTTCTATTTCTTCTGGAAGAAATGCTGTTTTTCCATCACGTAACCAT
>MDSV01227699.1_pt1 | contig 16435 bp, 13 predicted proteins | sample 810851 | NCBI WGS metagenome assembly MDSV01 (sample SAMN05326640, study PRJNA326480) | marine metagenome | isolation source: seawater | place: Atlantic Ocean: North East | collected 2012 | reverse complement strand
GCAGAAATTTCGGAAGCGGATTACCATGATGAGAATAGTGTATTAAAGAATGCTCCTCATACCGAATTGCTTGCAACAGCCGACAAATGGCCCTTTAAATACAGTAGAAAAAAAGCTTTATATCCTTTAAAATATGTTTTAAATAATAAGTTTTGGCCTACAGTGAGGAGAGTTGATGAAGCTTTTGGAGATCGTAACTTAGTATGTAGTTGTCCAAGTACAAGCGAATACCAAAAAGCATATAAATCAATAGAAAATGAAAAGTAATTTTTTTTATTTTTCTATTTTTTTTATGTTTGGAAATCGTTCAAAATTTCAAAAAAAAAATTTTTTTTTAGAATAACAATTCTAAATTAGTGTTTTTAAAATTCGATGGGAGCAATTATAACAAAAACTGGATGTTACATTCCTAATTTTGCTGTTAAAAATGACGAATTTTTACAAAATACCTTTTTGGATATTGAAGGCAATCCTTTTTTAAAAAAGAATCAAGAAATTATTGAGAAATTTTCCTCTATTACAGGAATTAAAGAAAGAAGGTATGCCGACAAAAATCATAACACATCTGATTTAGCTACTTTTGCAGCACTCAAGACTTTAGAAACCAACAATGAAGAAAAAGAATCTATTGACTACATAATTTTAGCTCATAATTTTGGTGATACAGATTTTGGATCAAAACAATCGGGTTTAATGCCCAGTCTTGCTTCAAAGGTCAAATCAAATTTAAATATAAAAAACCCTAATTGTGTTGCTTATGATTTAATTTTCGGCTGTCCAGGGTGGCTCGAGGGTTTAATACAGGCTTATAATTTCATTAAGGCAGGGGCGGCTAAAAAATGTTTAGTTATTGGTGCTGAAACATTATCAAGAGTAGTTGACAATGTTGACAGAGATTCAATGATTTTTTCTGATGGTGCTGGTGCAGTTATAATCGAGAAAAGTAATTCTGAAAATGGAGTAATTGCTTACAAATCTGTTACTTTCACTGACAACAATGAAGTCGATATTTTAAATTTTGATTGTTCATATGACTTTTCAGACAAACATAAATATATTAAAATGAAGGGGAGAAAAGTTTATGAGTTTGCTTTAAAAAAAGTTCCTGAAGCGATAAAAGAGTGCATAGAAAAAGCAAGCATAAACATAGAAGAGATTAAAAAAGTTTTTATTCATCAAGCTAATATGAAAATGGATGAAGCAATAGTTAAAAGACTTTACAAACTCTACGAAAAAGAGATTCCAGAAAATATTTTGCCAATGAATATCCAATCTTTAGGTAATAGTTCTGTAGCAACAATTCCAACTTTATTCGACCAAGTTTTGAGGAACGAAATTATAAATCATAAATTAAATAAAAATGATATTATAATATTTGCAAGTGTTGGAGCGGGCATGAACGTAAATTCGATAATTTACAAGATTTAATTTTTTTAACTTTACTAAAATTATTTTTTTAATGATTAAATTCATTGAACATATTGGGAGATATTTTATTATGCTCCAAAAGATTTTTGAAAAGTTTACAAAATTTAATGTTCTATGGAGACTAATTTTGAGAGAAATTGATGACTTAATTATTGGTTCTTTGGGAATTGTTTCATTAATATCTTTTTTTGTTGGTGGTGTAGTAGCAATTCAAACAGCTATAAATATGGAGAATCCTCTTCTTCCAAGATATTTGGTTGGTTTTGCAACCAGACAAACAATGATTTTAGAATTTGCCCCAACATTTATTTCTATAATCATGGCTGGAAAGGTTGGATCTTTTATTACCTCTTCTATAGGTACAATGAGAGTTACAGAGCAAATTGACGCATTGGAAGTTATGGGAGTAAACACCTATAATTATTTAATTTTTCCAAAAATAGTAGCAATGACAATCTATCCATTTATAATAGTAATTTCGATGTTTCTCGGAATATTTGGAGGTTATTTTGCTTGCGTTACTGGTGGCTTTACTACTCACACTGATTTTATTGATGGCTTACAACTTGACTTTGTACCATTTCATCTTAATTATGCCTTTATAAAGACATTTTTATTTGCAATGATTTTAGCCACCATCCCTTCCTATCATGGATTTTTTATGAAAGGTGGAGCTTTGGAGGTTGGTAAAGCAAGTACAACCTCATTTGTATGGACAAGTGTTGCAATAATCATAATGAATTCTTTTATTACAAACTTATTACTTACATAATGATAGAAGTAACAAAACTCAGTAAAAAATTTGATGAAACGTATGTTTTAAAAGAAGTAAGTACTTTTTTTGAAAAGGGAAAAACCAATTTAATAATTGGTCAAAGTGGATCTGGAAAAACAGTTTTTTTAAAATGTATTTTAGGGCTTTTTAGTCCCGAAAGTGGAGAAATAATATATAACAAAACTCCCCTCTCTAAAATGAACTCAAAGGAAAGAACGAAGCTTCGTCAGGATATGGGGATGGTTTTTCAAGGTAGTGCTCTTTTTGATTCTATGACTGTAGAAGAAAATGTAGCCTTCCCAATGAAAATGTTCACAAATACTCATATTGATGAAATACGTGATAGAGCTAACATTGTAATTAAAAGAGTAAATCTAATTAACTCAAATAACAAACTTCCTTCAGAAATTTCTGGAGGTATGAAGAAAAGAGTTGCAATTGCTAGGGCTATAATAATGTACCCCAACTATCTTTTTTGTGATGAACCTAATTCAGGTCTTGATCCAAACACTGCAATTTTAATTGATAATTTAATTCAGGAAATTACTCAGGAATACAAAATAACAACCATAATAAATACTCATGACATGAATTCAGTTATGGAGATAGGTGAAAAGATTATTTTTCTTGAAAATGGAGAGAAAAAATGGGAAGGAACAAATTTAGAGATATTTAAAACTGACAACACCTCTATTTCCAATTTCGTTTACTCTTCAGAATTATTTAAGAAAGTGAGAAAAATTTATGTCAAAGAAAACAAATAGATTTAATTGAAATCAACACCAAATCTTTTAATTAAAACCTCTTTTAACTTTTGAATTGATTTAATTTTATTTCTTGGTATAACCATTAAAATTTCTTTATTATTTACAATTATATGATCTTGTAAACTGTCTAATATGATTATTTTTTTTTGATCAGAAAACATAATATTACCTTTAGAAGAATTTAAATAATTTTCTTTAAATCCAATATTTATATTTTTTTTAAGATTTTTTTCAGATAAGGTTTCGAATAATGATTCCCATGTTCCGAGATCACTCCATTCGAAGTTTGATCTTATAACATATGTGTTTTTTGCCTTCTCAAGGATAGAGTAATCTATTGAAAGAGGTTTCGTTTTTGGGAAAATATTTTCAAAAAAATAAATTTCCTCAGAGGTATCAAATTTTTTCAAATTTGACTTAAATGTTTTAATCAAGTTAGGTTGTAAGTTCTCAAAAGCTTTTAAAATTGTCTCTGTAGACCAAACAAAAATACCAGAATTCCAAAAATAGATTTTAGATTTTAAAAACTTTTCGGCCATTTGCTTACCTGGTTTCTCGGTAAATCTCAGTACTTTTTGGAATGAATCTTTTGTGTTATTTACCTTGATATAACCATAATTGGTGGACGGAAATTTAGGAATAACTCCAAAAGTTACTAGGTGATGACTCTTAGATACAGAAAATGCATGTTCTACGTTTTTATAAAATTCATTTAATTTTTTAATGTGGTGATCACTTGGCAATACAATTAACTTCGCTTTTTGGTTGATTTGATTAATTTTTAGTGAAGCATATAAAATTGATGGTGCAGTATTTCGCTTCAATGGTTCAAAAATAAAATTATTAATATTTAACTTCGGAATCTGTTTTAGCAAGTGGTTCCTATATTTCTCATTTGTTGAAATAAAAATGTTTTTTGTTTTGATAATTTTTTTAATTCTAAGAAATGTCTCTTGAATAAGTGTTTTTCCTGACCCCGTTAAATCAATAAATTGTTTCGGAAGAGATTCTCTGCTTGCAGGCCAAAAACGTGAACCGGAACCACCAGCCAAAATAAGAGCATAAAAATTATTATCTTTTTTCATTTTTGTAGTCTAATATCAAGGTGTTTGGCTGAAAGAGATATAGTTTTCCGTTAGAAATTTTTTCACAAACATACCTCTTTCTTTTTTTACTAATCTTCTTAAAAATTTCTTTTCTTCTATGCATAAAAAGTTGACCCATTTCTAGTTGATCTATAAAGAAGTAATCCTCTAAAGTATCAAATTTAGTTAGAGAGATTGTAAGTTCTTTATCTAAATCTGTACTTGATTTTGGGTTTTTTAGATATGTTTTAAAAGCATCAAGAATAGACAAGGGGAAAATTGTCTCAAAGAGGAAAGGTTCAGATATTTCTTTAAATTTTTTTTTCCATTCAATACCATGAGGTTTAATATTATTTCCGAATTTTTGATAAACTAACTGGTGTGAGATTTCGTGAAGTAAGGTTATTAAAAATCTAAATTTATTTGAATCCTGATTTATAGTAATTTTTTTAAATCCATTACTATAGACCCTAAAGTCACCTCTCTTTGTTTTTCTCTCCGAAACTATAATTATATTTAATTTATGTTTATTTATTAAATCTCTAACATTTTCTTTGGCATTTACTGGAATAAAACTCATTAAAATCATAATACTCGCAGATCAATTATAATAATAAAACAAAATTCACAAAAGTATTTTTATTGGATTTTCAATAAAGTCTCTTAAAGTCTGTAAAAATTTTGAACCAGATGCACCGTCTATAGTTCTGTGATCGCAGGCTAAAGTTATTTTCATTGTATTTGAAACAACAATTTTATCTTTTTTGACAACTGGTTTTTGAATAATACTGCCAACAGATAATATAGCTGAGTTTGGTTGGTTTATAATTGAAGTGAAAGATTCTATACCAAACATACCTAAATTAGATATTGTGAATGTACTTCCCTCAATTTCATTTTGTAACAATTTTTTTTCTTGAGCTCTACTTGCAAAATCCTTAACTTTTAATCCAATTTGTTTCAAATTTAAGTTATTGGCAAATTTTAAAACAGGAACAACTAATCCATCTTCTACTGCAACCGCTACCCCTACATGAACATGTTTATGTTGAGTTATTTCATTTTCACTCCATTGACTATTTATTTCAGGATGCATGCTCAAAGAAAGAGCACTGGCTTTAATTATTAAATCATTAAATGAAATTTTTGTTTCAGGCTGTGAGTTGTATTGCTCTCGAAATGAAATGAGATTATCAACATTAAATTCAACATTTAAATAATAATGAGGAGCAGAAAATTTTGAATCTGATAATCTTTTGGCAATTGTTTTCCGAATTTGAGAGTTTTGTATTTGATTACTAGATTCTTTTTCCAATTTTTTAGGAGAATCTGAAGAAGGCATATAGTTTTCGATGTCTCTCTTAATAATCCTTCCTCCATCACCTGTACCAACTAAATTATTTAACATAATTCCTTTTTGGGATGCCATTTTTTTTGCCAAGGGAGATGCGAAAATTCTATCAGTTTGAAAGTTTTCTAATACATTTTTAGATTCATTTTTAGTTGTATCAACATTTAAATTATCACTATTTTTTGAAGAAATATTTTCTTGTTGTGGTATTTCCTGCTTAGTTTCTTTTTCTTCAATAATATCTTTTTGACCGATAGACTTTAAAGCTTTTTCAATATTGGTGTTTTTGTCTCCAATGATAGCTAGAACTTCGTCTACTGGTGTGGATTTTCCCTCTTCAACACCGATATGAAGTAAAGTTCCTTTATGAAAAGACTCAAACTCCATGGTTGCTTTGTCAGTTTCAATTTCAGCTATTATGTCGCCTTCTTTAACTTCATCCCCAACTTTTTTGAGCCATGTTGATACAGTTCCCTCTTCCATTGTATCGCTAAGCCTTGGCATTTTGACTATTTCAAAGTTGTTTTGAACTTCTTTTTCTAAAGTTCTATCTTTATTTTCAGTTTGTGTGTTTTCTTCTAATTTTTCATTGTCTGAATTTGCAATATTATTTTTTTGTTTAGAGCCTTTTTTATCAATATATGATGAAATGTCTTCATTTTTTTCTCCAATAATAGCCAACATAGAGTCCACTGGAACTGTTTTACCAGCCTCTACTCCAATATAAAGCAACTCACCTGAATGAAAAGATTCAAACTCCATTGTGGCTTTATCTGTTTCTATTTCTGCTAAAATGTCTCCCTCATTAATTTGATCCCCTACTTTCTTTAACCATGACGAGACAGTTCCTTCCTCCATAGTATCGCTGAGCCTAGGCATATTTATAATTTCAGCCATAATTTATTTTAATTTATGATTTAAAAAAGGATAATTTGGTTCCTCATAAACAGCGTCATACATGACCGAAATATCTGGATACGGTGATTCTTCAGCAAATTTTTCACACTCCAAAATTTGATTTTTAACTCTTTCTTCAATGGAAGAGATTTGATTATCATTTAAGTATTTTTTCTCGATAATAATTTTTTTAACCTGAGTGATTGGATCTATCTTTTTATATTCCTCAACCTCTGATTTTGTTCTATATTTTTGGGCATCTGACATTGAATGGCCCCTGTATCTATACGTTTTCATTTCTATAAAAGAGGGACCTTCCCCTTTTCGAGCAACTGAAATCGCTTTATCAAGAGACTTTGCTACTGTAACCGGGTTCATCCCATCAACAGGTTCACAAGGCATATTGTATCCTAATCCTAATTTCCAAATTTCCTCATGGCTAGCTGTTCTAGCAACAGAGGTTCCCATTGCATATCCATTGTTTTCAACAATAAAAACAACAGGTAACTTCCATAATGTCGCCAGATTCAAGGTCTCATGTAATGAACCCTGTCTGACGGCGCCATCTCCCATAAAACACAGAGTTACACAGTCTCTCTCATGATATTTATCTCCAAACGCCATACCTGCTCCAAGAGGTATTTGACCACCTACAATCCCATGGCCTCCGTGAAATCGAAACTCTTTTGAAAAAATATGCATGGAACCGCCTAAACCTGATGAAGTTCCAGTTCCCTTTCCGTAAAGCTCAGCCATAACTCTTTTTGGATCTACACCCATTCCAATTGGCTGAACATGGTTTCGATAAGCCGTTATAATTCTGTCCTTCCCAATTTCCATGGCATGAAGTGCGCCAGCTAAAATTGCTTCTTGACCGTTATAAAGATGAAGAAAGCCCCTTACTTTTTGTTGAATATAAACGGCTGCTAATTTGTCTTCAAACTTTCTCCAAAAAAGCATATTTTCAAACCAAGCTATATAAGTATCTTTTGTTATTTTTTTCATTTAATTAAAAAAAATTATCAATTAAAATAGATCACAAAAATACCATTTTTTAAACAAAAATAATCAAGTAATCAATTGTAAAAACCAATTAATCATTACTGATTTCTACATTATTCTCGTCAATTTCAGTATTTTGATTGCTTAACGGTAATGTAATAGAAAAACGTAAGGTATTTTCTAGGGGATTTCGAATTTTTGATGTTGAAAATAAGTATGAAATATCAATACTGGCAAAATCGATACTAAAACCTGCCCCTAGAGTTAAAAATCTCCTTGAACCCTTTTCTAAACTTTCATTAAAATATCCTGTCCTTAAAGCTAAGGATTTTTGAAATACGTACTCTAACCCAAATGCCCATGTTATTTCTTTCAACTCTTCACTAAAGCCACCTGGAGCATCTGTGAATGATTTAAAAATACCTTTTATGAAACTAACATCCGGCTGCTGATATCCTATAAAGACTCCGTCTTTATATGTTGCTATTGGTGATGGGACAAGAAGTTTGTTAAGTTCTAAATTAAAACTTAAAACACTAACTTCATCCATAATTAAGTCTAAACTAGACCCTATTTTTATATTTGTTGGAATAAAGTTTTTTTGACCACCTTCGTCGTATTTTAATCTGGGTCCAATATTTGATATATTAAATCCATGTCGAAATCTCGCAACTTTTTTCTTAAGTTTAAAAGTTTTTCCATTGTAGAAACCTGATATATCAACTCCAATAGAACTCGCAGGAGTTGGATCTGCGTCACTTGAGAGTTTTAAATCTGATCTTATATATCTAGCTGCAACTGCCATTGAAAAAGATTGATTTAGTTTTAAACCATAAGATGCATCTAATGTTAATTCATTTGGTCTTTCGATTCCCTGTTGAACAATGGTATTACCAATTAAATCGTTAAATTGAATATCACCCAAACTGAAATACTTTAAACTAAAACCCCAAGCACCTCTATCATTCTTTTTTAGAGAATATGTAATGTTTGCTAAAAAAATATCATTAACGAGCTTACTTAGATACGGAGTATAACTTAACCCAATTTTTTTTTCTTTTTCTGCAAATACATATTTAGATGGATTCCATTGTTGAGAAAAAACATCTGGAGAGGTAGCTACTCCTAATTCACCCATACCTGCAGACCTAGCATCTGGTGAAATAAGCAAAAACGGAACCCCTGTAGTAATTACTCTACTATTATTTTGGGAATAAAGGCTGATTTCTATTAATAAGAAAATAAAAATTAAAGAAATTTTTCTAAAGAAGGACAATTACTTTCGTTTCATATATAACGCCTTATAATGGATTTTCTTATAATAATCTTAAATACTTGAAAATTTTTGGTGATAATATTTGCAAAATTTTTTCGTTATAAGTTGCAAAAGGAAAAAAAACTTAAATAATTTTGCATGAATAAATTGTATATTGCAAAAGATATGAATTTCAGAATGAAAAAATTATCTAATTTCAAATTATTAGATGTTCTATTTCAAGTTCTAATTATTTCTCTCCTCATTATTTCATGTGGCAAAAATAATGCCTCTAGAGCTACTGGTTGGGATATTAATTCCAAAAAAGGTGGTTTTCAGTATAATATTGACTATGAAGATCAAGAAACAGGACCTGGATTAGTATTTATTGAAGGTGGAACATTTACTAAAGGTCAAGTTCAAGACGATGTTTTGCATGATTGGAATAATACTCCCACTAGACAGCATGTTATGTCGTTTTATATTGATGAAACTGAAGTGACCAATATTATGTATTTGGAATATCTAGATTGGTTAAAAATGGTTTTTCCTCAAGATAACCCTCAATACAAACAAATTTATGAAGGTGCCCTACCAGACACACTAGTTTGGAGGAACCAACTTGGATACGTAGAAGAGTTAACAACGAATTATTTAAGACACCCTGCTTATGCAGAATACCCAGTTGTAGGAGTAAATTGGTTACAGGCGGTTCAATTTGCTGAGTGGAGAACTGATAGAGTAAATGAATTTATTTTAGAAAGAGAAGCTTATATAGAAAAAGACGTTCGTTATGGTATTAATCAAGTTGAAGGAGGGCAAGTAGACGCTAATAGCACATTCAACACGAGAGCATACCAAAAGAATCCGTCTGCTTCCTACGGTGGAAAAATTGACAGTATTGCAGGTAAAAAGGGTAAAATAAAAGATACTATTAGTGTCTATGCAGGAATAGATAAAGGTTTACTTCTACCCTCGTATAGACTACCAACAGAGACTGAATGGGAATATGCTGCGTTGGCGTTGGTTGGAGATAGAGCATATAATGCTTACCGAGGCAAAAAAAAATATCCTTGGAGTGGTGAATACACTAGGTCTGGTGATAGAAGAACTGAGGGTGATCAACTTGCAAATTTTAAATTAGGTGAAGGAGATTATGGCGGAATTGCAGGATGGTCAGATGATGGTGCTGATATTACTATTCAAGTAAAAGCATATCCACCAAATGATTTTGGTGTGTACGATATGGCAGGAAATGTCGCAGAATGGGTTTCTGATGTTTACAGACCTATTATTGATGACGAGGCAAATGACTTTAACTATTATAGAGGTAATGTTTATTTAAAAGAAATTATAGGTCCTGATGGGAAAGCAGAAGTTATTCAACCCGATCAATTAGTTTACGATACACTTCCTAATGGAAAGGTTCTTCTAAAAAGAATCCCTGGTCAACTAAAACAGGTTCCAATAGACGAAGAGGAAACATTTTTAAGACAAAATTTTACAGAAAGTGATAATAGAAATTTCAGAGACGGTGATATTGAATCAACTCGTTTCGCTGGTCAACCAAGTCCTGACGATGATGATGCAGGTGATGGAAGATCAGAAACATCTAAAATGTATAATGCTCCTCTAACGAAATTAGTGACACAAACAAATGATCAAGGAGTATCTTCCATTAATTACAAGGAATCAAAAGATAAATCTCCTAAGAGAACATCTCTCATAACCGATGAAGTTCGAGTTTATAAGGGTGGCTCTTGGAAAGATCGAGCCTATTGGCTTGACCCCGCGCAAAGAAGATATCTGCCTCAATATATAGCTACTGATTATATTGGATTTAGGTGTGCAATGACTAGACTTGGATCTAAAAGCAAAAAAAAGAAATCCGCTCGACATAAAAGAAGAGGCTAATTTAAATTGTAAATCGTTTTTATATTATGGAAATAGATGACATACACTATCTATTTTCGATCAGTTCTGGGATATCCACCGACACTAGAACAATCAAAAAGAATAATATTTTCTTTTGCTTAAAAGGGCAAAACTTTAATGGAAATTTATTTATTGAACAAGCAATAAGTCTAGGAGCATCATTTGTAATATATGATGAAGAGAAACTAAATCATAAATCAGAAAAAGCTATTAAAGTAAAAAATGCTTTAGAAACTTTACAGGCTCTAGCTAAATTTCACAGATCAAAATTTAATATCCCGGTTATTGGTTTAACCGGTTCAAATGGAAAAACGACATCAAAAGAGCTAATCAATAGCGTTTTGTCACAAAAATTTAATGTGACATCCACTTTAAATAATTTCAACAATCACATTGGTGTTCCATTAACTATTCTAGAAATAAACAGAAAAACAGATTTAGCCATAATCGAAATGGGTGCAAATCACCTAGGTGAAATTCATCTATTATGCAATATAGCAGATCCTAATATTGGTTATATAACAAATTTCGGTAAAGCCCACCTTGAAGGCTTTGGAGGGATACAGGGCGTTATAAAAGGCAAAAGTGAATTGTATGAGTATATAAGACAAAAAAAGGGTGTGATTTTAGTCAATAACGATGATAGCATTCAAAGAGAAAAATCAAGAGGCATTAAAACTTTTTCATTTGGTAAATCCAAAAAATCGAATTATTTAACTTATAATACTACATCCAATAAAAGCTTATGTGAGGCAAGCTTGAATGACAAAAAGATTACATCAAATCTATATGGAGAATACAACTTTGAGAATATCAATTCTTCCATAGCCATGGGTATTCATTTTGGTTTAAGTTTTGAACAAATTAAAAATGGAATTAAAAATTATATCCCAAAAAATAATCGTTCAGAAATGATACGGACAAAAAATAACTTTATTTTGGTTGATTCATACAACGCTAATCCGACCAGCATGAAAGTTTCAATCCATTCATTTTTAAAATTTAGGGATACTAAAAAAACCTTAATTCTTGGAGATATGCATGAAATCGGAAAAACTTCTTTAATAGAACATGAAAGAATACTAAATTCTGTTAAAAATAATAAAGACTTGAAAGTTTTTCTTGTAGGAAAAATATTTAATCAACTCAAATTTAACTCAGGAAGAATACATTTTTTTAATGAAACAAATGAACTAATTGAATATTTTAAAAAAAATCTGATTACAGGTCATACAATCTTACTTAAAGGATCGAGAAAAATTAATTTGGAAAAGGTCATTCAACTACTTTAACTAAAGTATAAATTCATAAATAATTACTGCGGTTAAAATTCCTTCCAAATAAGCAATAATTGCCATATCATATGTACTCAAATTAAATTTGTCCATAACTATTTTCATGATTTTCTTGTGCCAGTTTAGCATTTGATACTTAAATAAATTTAGGTTAACAGTCTAAAGTTAATTATTTAGGGCTAATCAGTTGTAGTTTTTTTTTTAATACTTTAATTTTATAAATTCTATCGTTTGCATCCAAATTCTCACCATCTATTTGAATATTGTTAATTGGTTTATGTGGAGTAATATTTAAACTTGGAATTTTTTTATAAATCCTATCACCAGGATAAAACTTTAATCCAAAAATTATTTTGAATATGCTTTTAATATTTATAAAGTTTGACAAATTTTCAATAATAACCATATCTAACAAACCATCATCGGTTTTTGCTTTAGGTGTGACCGTGAAATTATAACCTTGTTGATTTGTATTTGAAATAATTAAAATTAACGGATTAGTTATAATTCTTTCGCCATCGATATAAATGCTAAATTGTTTTTCTTTTATACTGAAAATAGTTTTTATAAATGCTAAAAAATAGCCAACTAATCCTTGATATTTGATTTTATGATAATTTTTAATAAAATCGGCACCTAGTCCAAAAGCAACATTCCCTAAAAAAAGAGATTCATTTAGTTCTCCTAAGTCTACGTTAGTATAATTTTGTTTTAAAATTAAATCTATTGATCTGGAAATATCTAACGGAATATTGAAATGTCTCGCAATCCCATTCCCAGAACCGATTGGAACTATAGCAATTTTAAATTCTCTCTTTTTTATCTCGTTTATAATTTCGTTTATAGTACCATCTCCACCACATGCGACAATCAAATCTGTTTTATCAAGAATAGCCTCTCTGGCCAAAGTTTTCGTTTCTCCTCTAAAATTTGACTCACTAATTTTTACTTGATACTTGTTTCTATCAAATTTGATTTTAACTTCCTCTTTAATTCTCTCAGCAATTTTTAAGTTTGAAGGTTTGATAATAAAGTGAATTTTTAATCTCATCTACTTCGGATTATAATACATATTATTGCTAACGATTCGATTAAAGTAATCTTGTAGAAATAACCCTGTTTTTTTTTCTAATCTCAACATATTATGATTTATATTTTGAATTAAATTTTCCTCGAGATTCAAATCAGATAAATTGTAAAAACCAATTGCTTTATTCCCATCATAAACACAAATAAAGTTTTCATCCATTGATAAATATGCGCCTCCTCCAAAATAATTAATTGTAAATGAAGGTTCATTTTTGCAAGACAACAAACTCCTTCCCCAACTCCTAAAAGGATTTTTATATCCTATCAATTCGGCTACAGTCGGATATATATCAAGGTGGCTGGCTAAACTGTTATCAACCCCTTTAAAATCACTGTTTTTTTTATAAATAAGTAAAGGTGCAGCATATCTATTTACGGTACTTTGATAATACTTATAATATGACTGGTTTGTGTGATCTGAGGTAAAAATAAAAATAGTATTTTCAAACCAACTAGATTTTTCAATACTTTTAAAAAACTGTCTTATTGAATAATCTGTGTACCCAACACATTTATGAATAGGAAGATATCCCTCGTCAAACATATTCTTAAATTCATCTGGAATTATATAAGGTTCGTGAGAAGTTATTGTAAAAATAGTTGCCAAAAAAGGTTCGGTTTTATCATCTAAGATAGATTTTGAAAATTGAAGAAAAGGTTCATCCCAAATTCCCCAAAAACCATCGTATTCTTCATCATTATTGAATTCATCTCGTCCATAATAATTATCATACCCTAAGGTATTTGCAAAACCTTGAAATCCCATCGAACCATTTTTTGCGCCATGCAAAAATGAAGTATCGTAACCTAAAGAATTGGAAATACTTACCATAGACTCTAATTTTTGTCTAGAATAATATGAGGAAGTATATGCTGTTTCAAATGATGGTACACCGGCAAGAACTGAAGGCATACCATGAATTGACTTTCTACTTGTCGCAAAAGCATTTGGAAATATCAAACTATGCTTGGATAACGAATCTAAAAATGGAGTAAAACTTTTAAAATTTTTAATATTTCTATTTTTATTTAATTCTCCCCAATATTCTCTACCCATACTTTCAATGATAAAAATGACTATGTTAGGTTTTTTGACAACTTGTATTTCTTTATAAGTTTTAATTGGTTTTACTTGATTTGTTATTTCAAACTCATTATACCGAGAACTCTTTTTAAAAGAGTTTTTACCCCATGTTCGAATTATTGTAAAAGTTGTATTTAATACTACATCAGAATGAACGGGTTTCGATAAATTATCCATTGAATCTATAAGTGTAATTGGTCTCGTACTTTTTCTAAAATCTCCTCCCCTTGCCATCATTACGATTAAAGCAGATGAAATAAGAAGTCCAAAAATTGAACTCAGGTAATACATTTTATTATTTTCAATTTTCTCTTTACCTACTTTAACCAACCTATATAAACCAATCCAAATAAGTAAAAAAAGAAAAAAGAGTAAGACAAGATTCAAGTATCGATATAAAAAATGAAAGATTAATATTGCTTTATTGTTTTCTTGAGAAATTGATTCTAAAAAATTTCCCATCATCCTGTTTAAATTGAATCTATAATATGCAAAATCAATAAAGTTCAGAATTAAAAAAAAACTGTTGGATATGAAGTATATCAAAGTAGAAAAAAATTGGTGCTTCTTCACCCTTAAAAATGATAATGGAAGGACAGAAAAAAAAATGAATAATAAATTCGAGTATGCTATTGCAGAGCTGTCAAATCTAAGACCTAAAATACTTAGATAGAAAAAGTTTTCTAAGTCATAAACTTGAACTATATCATTGTTAAAAAAAACAAATAAAACTCTTAATAAAAGATAAGCTATGTGGACAAGAAGTATCCTATATATCAATACGGAATATTCTTGTAATCTCAAATCATTAGATATCATTAAATAAATTTAACAAGAGATACATTAATTATAATCTTAATTAAATATTATTTAAGAAAGAACCAAGGGAATCTTTAAATTCAATACCCTCTAATGATCGATTTTTTGATAATTTTTTATTGGCTGACAAACCCCATAAAATAATTTCTTTATAGAAAGGAGAATCATCCAAATTAATATTTGAACAATACTTTTTGATTAATTTGTTTAAAGGTTCTATAGATTCTATGGTGTCTTTATACTCTTTATCTGTAAAATCATCTCCAATAAAAACATCATTTTTATTGAACCATAATAAAATTTCGTCATATGGCGTAGACTCTTCCTCTTTTTTTAACTTTTTAATTTCTGGGAAAATATCATTAAAAGTTTTTAAAATAGAATTATTGATTAACGTGAAAGATATTTGATCAGCACCCTCTAACTCTCCCTCATAAACTAATTCTATCTTACCATTTATTGAAGAGATTGTACCTAAAAAGTCTGTAAGTCTTACTGATGTTGATTTTTCTCCATTAATAATTAATCTTCTTCTAGCAGTGCTAATTAAATTTTCATATGCTGAAATACTCAGTCTGGCACTAACTCCACTTTTTAAATCTACAAACTCACTTTTTTTTGCTTCAAAACCAACTTGTTCTATTAAATCCTTAGCTATTTCAGGTATATATATTTTTTCTAAGGACTCTTCTTTAATATTGGATTCCTGTTCCGTTATCCTCTTTGCTATATTGATATTAAGGGGATAATGAGTTAGAATCTGTGATCCAATTCTATCCTTTAAAGGTGTAACTATACTCCCCCTGTTAGTATAATCCTCTGGATTAGCCGTAAATATAAATTGAATATCAATGGGTAATCTGATTTTGAATCCCCTAATCTGAATTTCTTTTTCTTCTAAAATGGAAAAAAGTGAAACTTGAATTCTAGCTTGAAGATCTGGTAATTCATTAAGCACAAAAATTGATCTATGAGCCCTTGGAATCATACCAAAGTGAATAGACCTTTCATCAGAATAAGATAGCTTCAAATTTGCTGCCTTTATAGGGTCAATATCTCCAATTAAATCAGATACAGTAACATCAGGAGTAGCAAGTTTTTCGAAAAACCTTTCACTTCTATGGATCCAATCAATAGCAGTATCATCACCTTTTTCGCTTATTGTTTTTTTACCTTCATAAGAAATGGGATTTAGAGGATCTTCATTAATTTCACTTCCTTTTATTATCGGTACCCATTCATCAAGCAAAAAAATCAATTGACGAGCTAATTTGGTTTTTGCCTGGCCTCTAAGGCCAAGGAGATTAATATTGTGTCCAGATAGTAACGCTCTTTCTAGATCTGGGATTACTGTGTTTTCATATCCATGTATAAATTCAAAAGTTGGAGTCCCAGACTTTAATTTATTTTCCAAATTCCTAGAAAGTTCTTTTTTAACAGATTCCGGTTTATAATCTGTTTTTTTTAATTCCGACAACTTTTTTATTGAAGGCTTGTTCATTTATATTCTTTTTTTTCTATTAATTTCATAATCTTCAAAAATCATTCCGCCAAGATTATCAAGGCCAGCATAAAGTGCTTTACCTCCGTTAATTTTAGAGAATTCTTTTACAAAGTGTTGTAAATATGGGTCTTGAGCAATCATAAATGTAG
>MDSV01012150.1_pt1 | contig 16435 bp, 14 predicted proteins | sample 810851 | NCBI WGS metagenome assembly MDSV01 (sample SAMN05326640, study PRJNA326480) | marine metagenome | isolation source: seawater | place: Atlantic Ocean: North East | collected 2012 | reverse complement strand
TATTTATTACTTACAAATTAATCAATGAAATTAAGAAAAGAATTCGACAGTATTGGAAGCGTAAATGTGCCAAATAACAAGTATTGGGGTGCTTCTACTCAGAGATCAAATAAGTTTTTCAATATAGGAAAAATTTTAGTTAATATTTCAATTATAAAATCTATTGCAATAATTAAGAGATCTGCAGCAATAGTTCATGCTAAAGATAATTTAATCGAAAATAAAATTTCAAAAGCAATAATAAAAGCATCTGATGAGGTTATTAAAGGCAAATTAGATGAAAATTTCCCATTAAAAGTATGGCAAACAGGATCTGGAACACAAACAAATATGAACGTTAATGAGGTAATTGCTAATAGAGCAATAGAATTATTAGGAGGAAAAAAAGGAACCAAAAAACCTGTTCATCCAAACGACCATGTAAACAAATCTCAATCTACAAATGATGTATTTCCAACTGCTATGCATATTTCAGTTGTAAAAGAAACAATGGATAAAATGTTACCTAGTCTAAAAATTCTAGAAAAAGAATTAAAAAGAAAGTCAAATGAATTTAAAAATATAGTTAAAATAGGAAGAACTCATCTTCAAGATGCAACACCACTTTCTCTTGGACAAGAATTTTCAGGATATCATACTCAAGTTAAGAAAAGTATTCATAGGATAGAATATGCTCTAAGAGAAATTTTATTTCTTGCTCAAGGAGGGACAGCTGTAGGAACTGGAATTAACTCTAGGAAAAATTTTGATAAAAAAATTGTTAAAGAAATAGCAAAATTTACTAAAATTAAATTTAAACCTGCTCAAAATAAATTTGCTGAACTTGCGGCGCACGATGCAATTGTAAATTTTTCTGGCACTTTAAATACTTGTGCTGTTGCTTTGATGAAAATATCAAATGATATTAGATTTTTAGGTTCAGGCCCAAGAGCTGGTTATGGAGAATTAATTTTACCCGAAAATGAACCTGGTTCTTCAATTATGCCTGGAAAAGTAAATCCAACTCAATGCGAAGCAGTTACGATGGTTTGTGTTAAAGTAATTGGCAATCATAATGGTATCACAATGGCAGGATCACATGGTCATTTTGAATTAAATGTATTTAAACCATTAATTGCTCATAATATTTTACAATCAATTGATTTAATTGCTGACAGCACAAAAAACTTTGCTCTCTACTGTGTAAAGGGAATAAAAGCTAACAAAAAAAAAATACAAGAACATTTGGACAACTCACTGATGTTAGTAACCGCATTAGCTCCACATATTGGATATGATAATGCTGCACGAATTGCCAAAACTGCACTTAAAAATAATACTACATTAAAGTATGAAGCTTTAAAATCAGGGTTAATTAAAGAGAAAGATTACAATAAAATAGTTGATCCAAAAAAAATGATCTATCCATCATAACTCTTTAATGCACCATTTAATAAATTTTTAAAATAAATTTTATTTTGCAAATCATCATTTTTAATCAGAATACTGTTTAGTTTTTTATTAACTTTATCATTATATTTTCCATCTATTCTAATGTCATTTAAATTTATTGTTTTCTGATTAAAATTATATGAATAATTTAAGTCTATATTTTTTATTTTTAATCTATAATTTTTTGGAGTTACTAAAAATTTAAATATTTCATTAATATTAATTAAATTTATATTTGAAGATCCCTCTAAAAATAATTCACCATTTTTGACATGTATCAAGCTATTAAATAAATTAAACTTTGCATAATTTTTCCATTTAAAAAATGTATCATCGATATCGATTAAACCTTCTTGAATTTTTGAATTTATTAAAATATCTTTAAAATTGTTAAAATTTAAAATTTTATTTGCTCTAATTTTTACTTTAAAATTAATATTTTTATTATTAAATATCTCTGTTTTCAACAATTGAGCTATAATAGCTGAAGAGTCAAATAAATGAGATAAATCTAATTGATCGGTGTTCCCATCCAAACTCGAATAAAAAGGACTTAAATTAAATTTACCATTATATAAAAATTTTTGATTGGTTATTTTATCAAAATAATCAAACTCAAAAGAATTTTTACTTATTTTATAATCAAAAATACTTGGTAAATTTTGATGAAGAATTTCAATTGTACCTAGCTTTAAATCTTCTTTATAATTATATTTATTTTCTGCCTGGAGTCTTAGTAATGGTACATCTATTTTTGAATATAAATCCTTTTTTACTTTATTATTAGAAATCTCAATAGTATAGGGCATATTAAATATTTCATTGTCAGAATATAGAAAGTTTTTCAACTCTTTAGGTTCATAAAAATATTTCATTTTTAAAATTCTATTTATAAACAACACTTCGTCTCTTGTGTTTCTATAAAAAATATTACTATCTTTTATTTTAAATAAAGTATCATTATAATTGTTGTCTAAAAGATTTATAAAAAAATTATAATTTGATTTATTGAGATTAAAATTTGCATTTTCTAATTCTACTTCCTTAATTGTTAATTTTTCTAATGAATATAAATTTTCTAATGATAAATAAATTTTTATTTTTTTTATTTCAGATATTTTATTTTCATTTAAATTTATAAACGAATCATCTGTTATTAAATGAGGTCTGGGTAGAAAATTATATGTTAATTTATTTGAAAAATTTAATTCAAGATTAAATTTTTCGAGCAGTTCTTTTTTTAATTTTAAGACTACATCTGATTGCTTAAAAAGATTGGGCATTAAAAGATATGATAAAGATAAAATTAAAAGTGCGACAAAAGTTAGAAAAATTTTGTTACTTTGTGCTATATTTAATAAATTTTGTAATTTTAATTTGTTTAAATTTTTTTCCAATAGATTATTAATAGAATTAATAACTTGCTTTAAATATTTAATAAAAAATTTAGATTTGCTCATTTGGACCAAGAAACTTATAAAGTATTATTTTAAATGATAAATAAAGATTATTTAAAAAATTTAAATAAAGCCCAAAAAGAGGCTGTATTGCATCTAGAGGGTCCACTTCTGATTGTTGCAGGTGCTGGTTCAGGAAAAACGAAAGTTTTAACCTCTAGAATAGCTAATATAATTGAAGAAAATAAAGCTTTTCCAAACCAAATTCTAGCAGTGACCTTTACAAACAAGGCAGCCAAAGAGATGCAGACTAGAGTTAGTAATATTTTGGGCTCAGCGGCAATAGGCCTTTCTTGGCTTGGCACTTTTCACTCAATTTGTGCAAAATTATTACGAAAACATGCTTCGGCTGCAAATTTAAATTCTAATTTCACAATCATAGATACAGATGATCAAATAAGATTAATCAAAAATATTTGTAAAGCTGAAAATATTGATATTAAACAATTGTCGCCAAGATTTATACTCACAATAATAGATCGTTGGAAAAATAAAGGATATTATCCAAATGAAGTTATAATAAATAATAAAGATATTTATGAAAAAACTATACTGCCTCTTTATAAAATTTATCAACAAAAATTAACTGGATTAAATTCATGTGACTTTGGAGATCTTATATTGCATGTAGTAAAAATTTTAGAAAAAAATCAAGATATTAGAGAAATTTATTCTAAAAATTTTAAATATATACTTGTAGATGAATATCAAGACACAAACTTTATACAAAGCAAGTGGTTGAATCTTTTATCTGAGAGAAATAAAAATATTTGCTGTGTAGGTGATGATGATCAGTCAATCTATAGTTGGCGAGGAGCAGAAATTAAAAATTTTCTTGAATTTGACAAAGTTTACGAAAATACAAATGTTATAAGACTTGAGCAAAATTATAGATCCTCTCAAAATATACTTTCTGTTGCCTCAAATCTAATTTCAAATAATCAAAATAGAGTTGGAAAAACTTTGGTAACTACTATGGAAGAGGGTGATTTAGTTCAATTAAATTGTTTCAAGAATGGGAAAGATGAAGCAATAGGTGTAGCTGATGAGATAGAAAAAAAAGTCAAAAAAAAATTTTCATTCAATAATGTTGCAATTCTAGTAAGAGCAATTTTTCAAACTCGTGAATTTGAAGAAAGATTTCTTAAAATAGGAATGCCTTATAGAATCTTAGGAGGAACTAAATTTTATGAAAGAGCAGAAGTTAAAGACTGTGTTGCATATTTAAGATTAATTCATCAAGAAAAAGATGATCTAGCTTTTGAGAGAATTGTAAATAATCCGAAGAGATCTATCGGGGAAAGTACTCTTAAAAATATACATGAATTTTCAAAAGAAAATAAATTAAATTTAGAAAGAGCTTCAATTAAAATGCTTGAACAGAATTTGATTAAACCAAAAGCTAAAATAGGTTTGAGTCTATTTATTAATTCTATAAACAAATGGCGTAATGATCTAAAAATTAAAAAATCAAATCATGTTAAGTTATTGCAAGTTATTTTGGATGAATCTGGTTATTCAGCAATGTTAAAAAATAAGAAAGACTTAGATAATGAAAATAGATTGGAAAATATTAAAGAATTATTAAATGCAATGAAAGAGTTTGATAATTTAGAAAGTTTTTTAGAACATGTGTCTCTTGCGACATCAGTAGATCAAGAATGGGATGGAGAAAAAATTAATATGATGACAATGCATGCTGCAAAAGGCCTTGAATTTGATGTAGTTTTTTTGCCTGGTTGGGAAGAGGGGCTATTTCCACATCAAAAATCTATTGAGGAAAAAGGTCAAAATGGCCTAGAGGAAGAAAGACGTTTGGCATATGTGGGTATTACTAGAGCAAAAAAAAAAGCTATAATATCATTTTCTATGAATCGATTTTATCAAGGAGATTGGATAGATAGTATGGCTTCAAGATTTATTGATGAGTTACCAGAAAAACACATTGTAAAAAATTCATTTTTTGAGGAAACAGTAAATCAAGAAGAAGACTTTGACTTTAACCAAGATTTTGAAACCGAAGAAGGCACTAGAAGCCCTGGATGGATAAGATATCAGAAGAGAATCAAGTGAATATAAATATTCAATTATTAAGAAATAAATTCAAAAAATATAAAATTGATGGATATGTTGTGCCAAAAAATGATGAATATTTTACTGAATACTCGAAAATTAATAGATTAAAAATTATTTCTAACTTTAGTGGTTCTGCTGGACTAGCAGTAATCTTAAAAAATAAAAATTATTTATTTACAGATGGTAGGTATACAATTCAAAGTAAAATAGAGTCAGGTAAAAATTTTAAAATAATAAATTTTGAAAAAATTGTTAATTGTAAACTTTTTAAAAACCTTATTCTTGGTATTGATCCAAAACTTTTTACATATTCACAAATTAAAAATTTTTTTCTTAAAAATAACAAAATAAAGTTTATTGACGAAAATCTAATTGATGAAATCAAACAAAAAAAAATAAATGACTCGTTTCCTTTCTTCTCTCTTTCAAAAAAAATTGTAGGTGAAAATGTTTCTTCAAAATTAAACAAAATATCGAAATATTTAAAAAAAATTAAATCAGACTATATATTTATAAGCGCTCCAGAAAATGTTGCTTGGATTTTAAATATTAGAGGTGGTGATGGACCTAATAGTCCTGTGCCTAATGCAAGATTAATTATAAGTAAATCAAAAAAAATATTTCTTATAGGTAAACTTGAAAAATGTAAAAAAATAATAAGAAAAAAAATTATTAAATTAAATCAACTTATTGATATCGAAGAATTACCAGAAAAAATTTTAACTTTAAATGGTAAAAGTTTTACAATTGATGAAGGCTCTTGCTCAGTTTTCTATGAAAATATTATCAGATCGAAATTTAAAATTACTCACAGAAAAGATCCAACCTATCTTTTAAAAGCTATCAAAAATAAAACAGAAATAAATAATATGAAGAACGCACATATATTGGATGGTGTTGCATTAACAAAATTTATTTATTGGATAAAAAATATAAATAAAAAAAAAAATTACTGAAGTAGATGCTCAAATTAAATTGGAAAAATTTAGAAAAATGAATAAAAAATTTCTATATCCAAGTTTTGATACTATAGCTGGTACAGGAAAAAATGGAGCCATCGTACATTACCGTGCCAACAAAGATAATTGTAGAATTATCAATAAAAATGATCTTTTTTTATGTGATTCTGGGGGTCAATATAAATATGGAACTACAGATGTTACAAGAACTATTTGTTTTTCTAAACCAAACGATGATATTAAGGATATTTATACAAAAGTTTTAAAAGGTCATATTGCGGTAGCTAGTTCAAATTTAACAATACATAACACAGGTAAAAAAGTTGATAAAAGAGCTAGAAAATATCTTAAACAAAGTAATTTAGATTATGCTCATGGAACTGGACATGGTGTTGGTTTTTTTCTCAATGTTCACGAAGGTCCACAATCAATAACGAAAATTAACAAAATAAAATTAAAAGAAGGTATGATTTTAAGTAATGAACCAGGATATTATAAGGAAAATAAATTTGGTATCAGAATTGAGAATTTAGTTTTTATAAAAAAAATTAAGAAAACGCTTTTTTTTGAAAATTTAACAATGGCTCCAATTGAAAAAAAACTAATTAACTTTAAAATGTTAAATGATTTTGAAAAAAAATATTTATTTAAATATCATCTTGATGTTTATTCAAAAATCTCAAAATATTTAAATAAAAAAGAAAAACAATGGCTAGCTAGTTTTATTTAACATTCTTAAAAATTGATTTTGATCTATAATTTTAACTTCTAATTCTTTTGCATTATCAACTTTTCTCTTAGTTGGCTTATCTCCAATAATTAAATAATTTAACTTTTTTGAAACACCACTTACTACAACACCAGAATTTTCTTCAATTAAAGATTTAACTTCAGCTCTACTAATTCCGTTTAATTTTCCAGTTACTAAAAATGTTTTATTAACCAAAAAACCATCCTTTTTTTCTTGAAGAGCGTTTTGAATATTTAAAATTCTTCCCAATTCTTTTAAAACTTTTAAATTCATTTCATTTATAAAAAAATTTTTTATTGAATTAACCTGAGTTTCACCAATTCCATCAATATTTAATAAATCTTCATATTTGCTATTTTTAGCTATATCTTTGAATTTAGAGAATGACACAAAGTGTCTTGCTAATATTTTCGCATTCTCAATTCCTATATGTCTTATTCCTAATGAAAAAATAAATTTCTCTAATGATATTTTTTTTTTCTCATTTATTGAGTATTTTAAATTTTCAACTGATAACTCTCCCCATCCATCCAGCTTAATAATTTTATTATAGTCTAAATTAAAAATATCATGTGGAAATTTAATTAAATTTAAATTCCAAAAACTTTCTACAATTCTTTTACCAAATCCATCTATATTAAAAGCTTCTTTTGACACAAAATGTTTTAACTTCTCAATTGAAATTTTTTTACAAAAATATCCTTCACTTGAACATCTTCTAACAGCATCATTTTTTTTTGTTGTTGAATTAAATTCCTTAATTGTTTTTGAGCCACAGGATGGACATTTATTAGGAAAAATAAATTTTGAACTTGTGTTTAATCTTTTTTTTAAATCAACTGAAATAATATGTGGAATGACATCTCCTGCTCTTTCAACAGTGACGGTGTCTCCAATTCTAATGTCTTTACGATTTATTTCATCTTCGTTATGTAATGTTGCATTGGAGACTAAAACACCTCCAATATTGATTGGTTTAATTTTTGCAACCGGTGTTAAAGCTCCTGTTCTTCCCACTTGAATATCAATATCTAATATTTTTGAAAATGCTTTATCTGATGAGAACTTATGTGCTATAGCCCATCTTGGTGCATTTGCAACGTAACCTAATCTTTTTTGAAAAGCAAAATCATTTATTTTGTAAACAATTCCATCTATATCAAAATCTAAATCAGCTCTTTTTTTTTCAACTTCATTGTAATTTTTAATCAGGTTTTTTACTCCCTTAATCAGTTTATTTAATGGATTAGTTTTAAATCCCCACTCTTTTAGTTTTTTTAGATAATCAAATTGGTTATCTGTTTTTAGACCTTTTTCAAACCCAAATGTATAAGCAATAAAATTTAAGGGTATCTTTCTTGTATCCTCTTGATTTTTTTGTCTTAAAGATCCAGAGGCTGCATTCCTGGGATTTGCAAACTTTTCTTTTAAATTTTCAAAGTCACTATTTTTTATAAAAACTTCACCCCTAATATCAATTTCTTCTGGAAAATCTTTTGATAAAATTTTTTTTGGTATATCATTTATTGTTGCGAGATTTGATGTTATATCTTCACCTTCTTTTCCATCTCCTCTAGACAATCCTCTAATGAATTTTCCTTTTTTATAGGTCAAAGATGCTGATATTCCATCAATTTTTGGTTCAGCTGTAAAAGAAATATTTGCATTACTTGCTTGAGATAAAAAATTTAATATTTTTTTTTCAAAATTAATTAAATCTTCTTCATTAAAAGCATTAGCTAAAGAAAGCATAGGAACTCTATGAGTAGCTTTAATAAAATTTTTAGATGGTTTAAATCCAATACTTTGAGAAGGCGAATATTCTGAAAAAAGAAAATTATATTGATTTTCTAATTTAAATATTTCTTTTTTAAGTTCATCATATTCTTTGTCTGAAACAATTGATTTATTTTTATTAAAATAATTTTTATTATATTTTACTAATAATTCTATTCGTGAATTATATAATTTCTTAATTTCTTTTTTTTCCATTTCATTCAAATAAGGACTTAAGTTTATTTAAAATAATATTTGTTTTTTTATTTTTTTTTAAATTATTTTCTTTATTTTTTTTATACATCTCATTAAAAACACTATAAGACATTTCGTACCACTTAGATGATTGATAATTGTATCCTAGTAAATTTGCATACTTTTTTGCTTCTTCATTTAATCCTAATATATAGTGTATTTCTACTAATCTATGCAAAGCTTCCTCAGCATAAATTGTTTGGTCATATTCATCTACAACTGTTCTAAATCTATTTATAGAAGCAATCCATTTTTTTTTATCAAAGTAATATCTTCCAATATACATTTCTTTTGAAGCAATAATATCTTCGATAAGATTTAATTTAAATTCTGCATCTATTGCATATTCAGTGTTTGGATATTTTTTAATTAATATTTTGAAGGTTTCTTTTGCATTAACAATAGATTGTAAATCTTTCTTTTCGTCTACTATCTGCTCATAATAACAAATACCTAATAAATAATAAACGTATGGGATATCATTGTGATTAGGATAAACTTTCAAAAATCTTTTTAATTCTGCTACAGCATCGCCATAATAATCTAATTTATAGTAAGAATACGCTGCCATCAACGCAGACTTTGGAGCCCAGTCAGATTGAGGAAATAAAATTTCAGCTTCATTAAATTTTTTTGCAGCATACAAAACATCGTTTAACTCTAATGCTTTCTTTCCTTCATTGTAAGCTTCTAATACCTGAAGTTCTAAACTTTTTTCTTCTATCACGGATTTACTTATTTCTTTAGACGAACAAGAAATTAACAAAATAAAAATCAGCAGTAAAAAAAAATTCTTAAAAATCATAATAAATTTATACTTACTTAAACAACAATTTAAAAGTTATCTTTATGCTATAGATTTTAACAAATTTCTGTTTATCAACGTGTGCGGAAGATTTTTTTCTTTTATTTCTAAAATAGAAAAATTTTCTTTTTTTTCAAAAACTTTTCTCAACAATTGATTTGTTAAATAATGACCTCCTTGAGAGCATTGAATTGATGCAACTATTCTATATCCAGATGTATATAAATCTCCAATGCAGTCTAGAATCTTGTGGTTTACAAATTCCTTTTCATTTCTTAAACCCTCATCATTTAATATTTTTTCATTTTTTACTACAATTGCATTTTCTAAGCTTCCACCTTTTGCAAGTCCATTTTTTTTAATCAACTCTATATCTTCAAATAAACAAAAAGTTCTTGAATTATAAACATCTAACAAATCATCTTCATAAACTTTAACTTTATTCCTCTGATTTCCTATAATATTATTTTTATATTTTAACTCAAAATCAATATCTAAACTAAGTGTTGATGGCTTAATATTAATAAACCTATCACCATCACAAAATTCAACTTCTTTATTTATTTTAATTATTTTAATTGGTGCATCACTTATCTTAAATCCTGCGGATACAATATTTTGAATAAATTCTTTTGCAGATCCGTCTAAAATTGGTACTTCTTGATTGTCAATCTCAATTAGCGCATTGTCTATTCCTAAACCAAATAGTGCACCCATCAGATGTTCTATTGTTGATATTTTTACTCCATATTCATTTTCTATTGTGGTATTTAAAGATGTATTCGTTACATTCATAAAGTTAGGGTAAATTATATTATTAGTTTTCAGATCAATTCTTTTAAAAACAATACCAAAATTAGGTTCAGCAGGCTTAATTAAAACATTTACATTTACTCCACTATGTAAAGCCACACCACTAAATGAAATATTACTGTTTACAGTTTTTTGAGTTAGATAAGACACTCGAAACTTTTAATTTGAATTTGTTAAAATTTAAAAACAACTAATATTACGAGATAAAACAATATTAACTAAATAGTTGAAAAAATTTTTCAAAAAATCCATATTTTTTAATGTTTTTTGGTACTAAATTAACTTCATTTAAATTATATCCATTTGTAACTTTGTAAACCATACTCGAAAATTTGATATCGCTTTCTTTAAATAAATTAAGTACGTACTTTTGATCTAAATATCTTGAAATTTCAATTTGATATTTTTCTAATAACTTATCTAATTCCAAAACTAGATTATTAGAAATAATAATAAAATTTATTTCTACACATAAGTGGTCGCCTTTTAAACTCTGAATAAATTGTAAATGATCTTCATTATTGATGATAAATCGATCGACAATCATATGCATAATTTTTTTATCTTTATAAGTTTCTTTAATTAAATCTTTAGCTTCTGTTAGAACGCTTTCTAAATACTTGTCATTATTAGTATCTTGGTAATTTTTTTTTTTAATACCAATATTAATTTTAAAAATTTGATTATTCTCTATTATAACAATTATATTTTTAATAAATTTTCCAATTATTTTTTCAATTTTAAAAATATTGTTATCCAAAAATTTTGTTAAAGAAATATTGTCTAAACTATTTAATGTATCTTTAATTATAATTTTATCTTCATAAATGTTTTTTAGATTTTTTTTATCTAATACATAAATACTAAAGCTTTTAGGGGTTAAAGATAAATATGTCTCGAACTCGTATTCTTCAATCATTTAATATTATTTGATTATTAATTCTAGCATCTACTATTTTAATATTACTAAAATTTTTATCATTTAGAACTTCAAAAGCATTGTTTAGCGAAAGTTTGGGATTATCTTTTGATAGTTTTAAAATAATATTATTTTTAAGTTCTAAATCCCACCTCTTTGATGGAAAAAAATAAAGATTTTCTATTTCTTGGAAAGAAAATTTAGAGTGATCTATAATTTTTTTAAAATTTAAAAATTCTTTAACATCTAACTTACCAAAGATAAATGGCAAATGTTTATTTGAGAAATCTTCATTTGACAACTTTCCATTTGAACCTATTAAAAAAATTTTTCCATTATCATTTATTTTAGCTAGAAAGTTTGTTTTTGTAATTTCAATATAAATAGTAGATGGATATTTTTTTTTAATTATAAAGCTTTCAATTGAATTGTATGAATTAATTAAATTAATGAGCTGTTCTTGATTTAAAAAAAAAATATTTCCTATGTTTAAACCTTTAATTTTATAAACAAGATCCAAATTTTCAGTATCTTTCAGGCCTGAAACATTTATATTTTTAATTTTTTCAAATTTAAAATTGCTTAATTTTAAATTACTAATAGATGAGACAAAAATTAATAAAAAAAAATAAATAAATATTTTTTTTACTTTTTCTTCGATGCATCCTTTAAAATCCATTGAATTAACTTCAAAAAACTTATTCCTTTGTATGCAGCTATTTCAGGAACAAGAGATAATCTGGTCATACCTGGTTGGGTATTGGTTTCTAATAAATAAAATTTACCATTGTAAAATTTAAAATCTGATCTCGTGATACCTCTACAACCAATTATTTTATGTGCCTTAAACGCTATATTCATTACTAAATTTAAATTATTTTTTGTTAAATTAACTGGGATTATATGTTGAGTTTTTGCATTTAAATTATATTTAGCCTGATAGTCATAAAATTTTCTTTTTGGCTTTAGTTCGATTGCACCTAGTTTTTTATTTCCCATAATTGCGACCTGGATTTCTCTTCCACCTATAAATTCTTCTATCATAATTTTTTTATAGTTTTTGATTGAATTTATAGTCTTAATTATATTTTTTTTGTTACATATATAAACATTCACACTTGAGCCTTCATTTAAAGGTTTTACCACTACTGGAAAATTTAGCTTTTTATTTATTTTTTTAATTAAATTTGAATTTTTTAAATCATAAGAATATGTAAAATACTTTGGTGTAATTATTTTATTTTTAATAAATAGTTTTTTTGATATTTCTTTATCCATTGCAATAGATGATGCAATTACACCTGAGTGAGTATAGGGAATATCAAATCTCTCTAAAATAGTTTGAATATAACCATCTTCACCAAACTGACCGTGAAGTGCATTAAATATTATATCTGGTTTAAATTTTTTAATTTCTGATGTTAGATTTTTGTTGGGTTCAGAAATTCTTACTTTATAATTATTTTTCTTTAACTCTCTAGATACTTGCAATCCTGTATCAAGACTTATTAGCCGCTCTTTTGAAATTCCACCTGAAATTATAAGTATTTTTTTTTTCAATTTATTCCAAAATTTTAATTTCTGTTTCTAACTTTATACCTGTTTTTTTAAAAACACTTTCAGACACAAATTCTATCAATTTTTTCATATCCTCAAATTTAGCATTACCTTTATTTACAAAAAAGTTACAGTGCTTTTCGGAAATTGAAGCATCACCAAAAGATTTTGTAAGAGGAACAGTTTCTTTTATCAATTGCCATACTTTCTTATCTGATTGGTTAATTGGATTTTTGAAAGTACTACCACTGGTTTTAATTCTTAATGGTTGAGATTGCTCTTTTTTTTCTTTTAATATTTTCATTTCATTCTTAATTAATTCTTTGTCTTTTTTAAACCCTTTAAAAGAAGCACTTAAGAAAATAAGATCATCTGACAATCCACTATCTCTATACTTAAAATCAATATCTTTTGAGGGTATGGTGATAACATTTCCTGACTTGTCTAACGTCTGAATAGAAATCAAAATATCTTTAAATTCTCTTTTAAAACAACCTGCGTTCATTTTTATTCCTCCTCCAATTGTACCAGGTATACACGATAAAAATTCAAAACCCCCTAAACTATTTTCCATTGCAAAATTGGACAAAGATTTGTCACTAACAGCACTACCGGCTATTATTATTTCATCTGATAGTATAGATATATTATTAAAATTATTTGTAAGTTTGATTACAATACCATCATATAGACTATCTGTTATTAATGTATTTGACCCAGCACCTAAAACAAAAATTCTTTCTTTATTTTTAATTGTTTTAAGAAATTTAATAAGTTCTTTTAAATTATCAGCTTTATAATAAATTTTAGCTTTACCACCGATATTAAACCAATTTTTATTTTTAAGACTATAATCTAGCATTAAATTACTACTAAACTCAGATAATGATTTTTTTAAATCCATATTCATTTTAATAATTTAGGCAACTCTCGCATCCATGTTGAAATTGTTCCAGCCCCCATTCCAATAACTATTTTTTTTCCATAAATATTAGATTTGATATATTTTGCTAATTGATATTTGTCTTCCACCAAAAAAAGCTCAACTTTTGAATTTTTAATAATTTCTTTAGCAAAATTCAGATAATTGAATCCAAGCTCTATTTTCTCACCGGCTGTATAGATTGGAAATAAAATTACTTTATCAGCATTTTTGAAAGCATAAGTAAATTCTTTTTTTAAATCTTTTAGTCTTGATATTCTATGTGGTTGAAAAATACATATTTTCTCATAACCTTTATAAACATTCTCTACTCCATCCATTACTTCTGTAATTTCAGTCGGGTGGTGAGCATAATCATCAAAAAAATCTACATTATTAAAAGTAAATATCTTATTAAATCTTCTCTGAACTCCTTTGAAATTTTTAAGACCTTTTTTAATATTAATTATTGGTAGACCTACAGTTATAGCTAAAGCTGTAGCAGCTACAGAATTTTTAATATTATGTTTGCCTAGCAATGGTATTTTAAATTTCTTTATTAATTTATCTTTTTTGTTTGGTAACCTGATTTTTAAATCAAACTCTGAAAATTGTTTAGATTGTTTAATATTTTTGATACAAAAATTTGATTTTGAATCTAAGCCATATGTATAATAATTTTTATTATTTATATTTCTAATTAAATTTCTGTTATTTTTATCATCTAAACAAATAAATGATTTACCAAATGAAGGAACTTTATTTACAAAATTTATAAAATATTTATTTAATTTGCTCATTGTACGATAATAATCCATATGCTCTCTATCAATATTAGTTATGATTGAGTAAGTCGGTGGTATAAAAACAAAACTTCCATCAGACTCATCTGCTTCTAAAATTGACCAATCACTTTTTCCAAGTTTTGCAGAATTATTAATTGAATTAATTACGCCACCATTAATTATAGTAGGATCAATTTTAGTTTCTTGGAAAATAGATGCTATCAATGATGTGGTTGTAGTTTTACCATGAGAGCCGACAACAACAATATTTTTTGTCAAAGAAACAATATTTGCCAGCATTTCTCCTCTTTTGTAAATAGGTAGTTGTTTTTTTTTAGCCTCTATCAATTCTGGATTATTTTTTTTAATTGCAGATGATACAACTAAGATAGTTGCTTTATCTATATTTTGTTTTTTGTGACTTATAAAAATTTTTATTTTTTCTTTTTTTAATCTTTCAATGTTTTTATTATTTGAAAGGTCACTGCCTTGAATCTTAAAGCCTTTTCCCTTCATTATTAAAGACAGACCACTCATTCCAATTCCACCTATGCCTACAAAATGAATCAACTCTGATTTTGCTAATTTAATTTTCATTTAAAATTTTTAATAAATTTTGATTAACATTATTCCAAGTATTTTTATAATTTAATTTTTCCAGATTATTTTTTTTTATTAAGTATTCGTCTTTATTATTAGATATTTTCAATAAAAATTCCTCAAATTTTTTCTCATCAAAACTCACTTGATCAACAATCCAGCAACAGTTAAGATCTTTATAGTATTTTGCATTTTCATATTGATGATTATCTTTTGAAGAAGGAAGTGGTATTGCAACAAATGGAATTTTCAAATAAGAAAGCTCAGCCATGCTTGAAGCTCCGGCTCTTGTAATGCAAAAATCAGATTGTTGCAAAAGTTCGTTAAGATTTTGATCAAAATTAAAAACTTTGTTTTCAATATTATTTTGAATATAAAAATTTCTAAGAAAATTTATATTTTTTTTACTAGTTTGATGAATAACTCGTAACGTAATTTTTTTTGCTACATTTACAAAAATTTTATTAAGAAGTTCATCAAATATTTTTGCCCCTTGACTTCCACCTATAATAATAATTGTAAAAAAATTATTGTTTTTTTTAATTTGGTTTGTTTGATAATATTTTTTTCTAATTAAGGGATTAATGGAAGTTAGCTTATTTTTAAACTTTGGAGGTAAGTTAATTAAATTTTTAGAATAGCATATTAATTTTTTTGAAAAATTTAAAAAAAATTTATTTGCTCTCCCGATAACCATATTGGGTTCAATTAAAAGTATTTCAATATCTAATATTTTTGCAGCCAAACAAAGAGGTAAAGACATATATCCACCTGTAGAAATTAAAATTGATATATTTTCTTTTTTTAGAAAAAATAAGGATTTAATTGTTAAAAATAACACCTTAGTAAGAGAAAATGGAAGTAAAAAAATATTATTTAACTTGGGAGTATTAATTAGTAAAATTTTATAATTTTCTTTGTCTAAATATTTAAGACCTCTAAGGTCTGTAGATATTAGAGTATTGTAATGAAGTTTTAAATGATCATAAATTGTAATTGCCGGCAATACATGACCTCCTGAACCACCTGTGGAGATTAATACTTTTTTTGTCATTCTTATTTTATTTTTCTTTTTGTTAAATTTAAAATTATTCCAGCTAATATTGATGTACTTATTATCGATGAACCTCCATAACTTAAAAAAGGTAATGTCATTCCTGTAGTTGGAAATAATCTTATATTAACTCCAATATGTATTGTGGCTTGCATCAGAATTAAACTAATAGAACCAATCAAAATAAGTTTAATTTTATCATTTGTTTCAAAGCTTATTTTTTTAAAAACCATATAAATTAGGATCAAAAACAATAATAATATTAACATTATGGC
>MDSV01248507.1_pt1 | contig 16436 bp, 16 predicted proteins | sample 810851 | NCBI WGS metagenome assembly MDSV01 (sample SAMN05326640, study PRJNA326480) | marine metagenome | isolation source: seawater | place: Atlantic Ocean: North East | collected 2012 | reverse complement strand
TTTTTGGTGCCCTCACACGGACTCGAACCGCGAACCTACTGATTACAAATCAGTTGCTCTACCAAATTGAGCTATGAGGGCATAAAAAGTTTTTTAGTTGAAATTATCAAATTAAGCAAGCCAAATAATGATAATATCTGATTATAGAATTTTTAAAATATTTACAAAAACCCCAATAAAAGAGTATAAATTATAAAAATAAATTTATAATGAATTTCAATAACATATTAATAAAAAATGAATACTTAATAAGTGTGGCTACACTTTTTTATATCATTTTAGTTTTTTTAAATTTTACACATAATAGTTTTGATCCATATAAAAAAATTACTTTAAATTCTTCTCATGAAAATCAAATTTATATAAAACTTGATAACTATGATTTAAAAAAAGATATTTCAAATAAACTTGCATCAGATGAATACTATAAAAATATCTTAAATAGAGACTGTAAAATAACTGGTCACACACATGATCGACATAAGGTAAGATGGATTAAGGCAATTTTATTAAAGAATCTTTTTCAAAAGTCCTTTAAAGAGAATAATAATTTTCCATACTATATACATATTTTATTACATAGTATTATTATTTTCTTTTCATTATATTTTTTAAATAAGACTTTTTCCTTAGATAAGAAGTATACGTATCTATTTTTACTTTACGTTACTTTTTTATTTCAGCAACATTTGGGCGAGTATAGTTATTCAATTTTTGAAATGTTCTTCTTATCTTTATCCTTATATGCAAGCAAAAATAAAAAACACTTTTTATTTGTATTAGCGTGTATTTTAGCTACTCTTAATAGAGAGAGTGGATTTATTATATTATTTAGTTGGTTAATTTTTAATAAAGATTTAAAAAAATTTTTAATATTCTCTCTATCAGTTTTCACTTTATTTATAATAGCTAATTATGATATTTGGGAATGCTTGATCAATCCTAAATTTTTCGTACCCCTAGAAAGAATTGAGGGACATGTTAATTTTACAGATTTACGAAATATGAATTTATTTTCAGCTTCTAAAGTTATAATACTTAATTATATTTTGCCCTTTGGAATAGGTGCATATTTCTATTTATCTTCAAAAGTTAAAAATAACTATTTATTATTATTATTTGTAATCTATCTTTTAGCTTTTCTTTTTGCGGCTCCAATACATCAACCATCTACTAGGTTGATTTTATTACCTCTAATTTACTGTTCTATTTATTTTTATAGATATAAAAAAATTTGATAAACTTTTTTAAATTAACGATCTAAATTAGGAAAAATTGCCTGCAAACCTGAAATAGCGTATGACTCAATTGGAAGTTTGAAAAATTTATAATTAAATCTTGCTTTTGCTATTGGGTGATATAAAGAAAATGCCAATTTTCCTAAAGGTGTTGTGAATTTAATTTTAGCTCTATCACTACAGAATAATGAAGATATCATAATTTGGGATATTTCTCTTCTTCTACTATTTGGCATCCAATTGTCATGTTTATAAAACCATGAAGTAGAATCTATATTTATCCAGTCTTCTAATGTTTTAGGTTGTTTAAATTGTTTATTTGCTACTATTTCATTATATAGACCTGTTCCAACAATTGGCAAATAAACAAAGAACATTGGAAAAATATTAGGGTTATCTTTTTTTAATTGTAAATAGAATTCAACAGTTTCGTTTCTTTCTTCGTCAGTTTCCGTTGGATAGCCAACTATGAAAGTATACTTAGTTGTAAAAGGAAGATCAGCTATAATTTTATTAGCAACTAACATATTTTCTTTGGTATCCGCTTTTTGTATATGTTTTAGCATTCTTTCCGAGCCACTCTCTATTCCTACGTCTAGAGCTTTGCAACCACTTTTCCATAATAGCTTTATATCTTCTTTATTTAATTTACTTATTAGATTAGCTCTAATTCCTGTTGACTCCCAAGCTATCGGGGGTTTAATTTCTGAAAGAGCTGTACAAAATTCTACAAAATGCTTTCTACCTGCTATAGTTAAATCGTCCACAAATAAAAAACTATTATATCCATATTTTGTCTGAAGCATTTTAATTTTAGCAACAAGCTTCTTAACAGAAATTGTTCTCATCTTTCTTTCTTGAAGAACTTCATTTCCACAAAATTTACATGCAAAGGGGCAGCCTCTTGATGTTTGGAACGATGCAGAGACACCATTTCCGAGATCAACAGCATTGTATTTTGGAAGATCCAATAAGTCATAGGGTGTGTCTGGAAGTGAATCTAAATCCATAACTAATGGAGAATTCCCAGTAAAAATAATATTTTCATGATCAATAGTATTATGAGGATTCTTTATTGTGAGCTCTTCAGCTTTTTTATTTCCAGGGTAATCAAATGAAGAACCATTCCCGTTTGAACTTTTTTTACAATAGTAGATTCCTTTTATATTATTTAACTTATCGCTCTTCATCACATCGTCTAATTTCATTTGTTCAAAAACTTTAACAATTTCAAAAAAAGTATAATCAGCTTCACCTTTAACAACAACATCAATACCTTCATGAGCTAAGCTTTGTTCAGGAAGAAGAGTTGCATGCACTCCACCAAATATAACTGGAATATTTTTATCAAATTCTTTTATTATTTTTATAGAAGTTAGAAGATCTTTTATTGCAGGTCCTGTAAGAGCAGTTATACCTACACATATAGGAGCTCCATCTTTTAAATATTCTTTTAAAACATTTTCCCAATCATCAGTGACTCTACAATCAAGAATTTTAACATCATATCCCATTTTGTGAGGTAAAGCAGCTATTGTAAGTATAGACTCAGGAAATCTTATAAAGATTCCATCCCATATACCGTGTCTTGGTTGTATTAACAAAATTTTTTTATTCATATGTTTTTATAATCTATATCAAGCGATCAGAGTATTTTCAATGGTTGACAAGTAAATTCTCCCACGTTTTGATATATTTAAAACTTGTCATAACAGCACTAGGCAAGAAATTAAGCTTTTTAAGTTTTTTAAAATAAGGTTTTATATCATTTGGTCTTCCCCACCTTTCTGGGCACACTAAACAACTATTAAATTTTTTAATAATTTTAATATTATTTCTATTAATCGGTAGTGAACTAAAGGTATCAACCCAAATCCATCCAACATTATTGATAAATTTTTTAGCAGTATCAATAGTTTCATACTCAGAAAATCTAACTGCAAAATGCTTATTAATTTTGATTTTATTAGTGCATATCATAGGCATTTCAGAATCTAATAAAAAAAATTTTTTTATTTTTGATTTTTTAATCAATTTTATAATTTCATTTTCAATACCAGATTCTTTAACATTTAAAATTAAAGTTCCATGACTATAATTATTCAAATAATCTTTAAAATCATCACCATTTTTAAAAGGGTCATGATGTAAAATAATTTTTGATCCTTTAGATCTTAAATCAATTTCAGCACCATATTTTCTATTTAAATTATGTAAATCTTTAATTTTATTTACTCTATGTGCTATTAGTTCCATTTGAAATTTTTTTTAAGTTTTGACATGAATTTAAATGTTCTTAATGTAAGTTTAAATTTTAATTTCAAAGAGCCTCCACCTTTTGCAATACCAGCGAATCTTTTATTCCACACTACAGGATGTTCATAGATTTTTATATTATTTTTTTTTGCCATAAGTAGAAAGAAAATATCAAACGAAAAATCTTTAGGAGGGTCATTTAAAAAGTTGATAAAATTTCTCTTAAAGATTTTTGGTTGAGCATTTATGTCATTTAGTTTAATTTTAAACATTAAAATAGTTAATAAAGACATTCCAAAAGTGAAGAAAGAATCTAATATGCTTCTATTTGTTCTTTTACCTTTAATAATGCAATTTTCATCTTTTAGTTTTTGTTGATATTTTTTAAAAATGTTTATTACATCACTGGGATCTGTCTGTAAGTCAGCATGACACCAACATATGAAATTACCTTTACTAGCTTTAATGCCTTGCATAATTCCATCTCCGTATCCAATATTTTTATCAATTTTAACAATATTTATTTTATTATTTAAATATAAAGCGCAAGTTTTTAAAATTTTATATGAATTATCGTCTGATCCATTTTCAATAAATAGAACTTCTAATTCATCACTGTTATTAGATTTAATTAAATCACCAATCTTCTCTAATAATTTATTTAAGTTTTCTTCTTCGTTAAAACATGGAATAATTAAACTTAACATTTCATTTTTTTAAATTTTTATAATTAATAAGTTCATTAAAAGTACCCCAACTAGTATAATCTTTTACTAGAATTTCACCAACTTTGTAACCCAATAATTTAGATTTAGCAGCTGCCATGTCTAAATAATATTCATCATTAATCTTTAGCTTTTTTTTAAAAATCTGATTAATTGAATTTATTAAAATTTTTTTATTTTTAAATATAAATGAACCAACTAATACCCGACTGTTGCTTTTACTATCTTTAAAATTTTTTTTACAAGAAATTTCAATTTCGTTTGTATTTTTGATTTTTCTCACCCAACTAAAAAATTTCTCGTTAGATTTATGATAATTGTTTGCATTAATAGTAAAAATTAAAATATCAAAATTTTTAATTTTTTTAGTCAATTCAGTAAATTTAAACTTAAATTTGAGATCACATGAGTGAATAATTATTGTCTCATCATTTCTGATTAATTTTTTTGCTTTAAATATTGTTGTTGCTTGACCGGATGTATTATTTTTTAAAAAAAGAATTTTTTTGTTTTTAAAAAAATTAATTGATTTTTTAAATCTTTTATGGTTTTTTAAATTTTTTTTTACTATAAAAACCCAATTTTTTATTTTTGAGAAAGTTTGACTAGATCTAAGAAACATTGCTTCTCCATCAATATTAATGAGCGGTTTTGAAGTAGGTATTCCATACTTTTTAAATCTCTCACCTTTACCTGCCATAGGCATAATGCAAATAAATTTTTTCATATAATTTTAGTAGACCATAGCAATTTATGATTGTTTCCATTAATCCTATAAAAATAAATTTTATTTAGTTTTTGTGTATTAGATTTTATTTTAATTTTTTTGAAATTATTGATAAAGCTTTTCTTTCTTTTTTTTTTAGAAATAGAAGCGATTGTAAAATGTGGCTTCCAGTTTGAGCCAACAAAAGGATATCCATATTTAGAATAATTTTTTCTCATTTTGTGATTCTTAAATAAAATTTTTTTATTAAATTTATATTTAATCATAGATTTTATAATTGAAAGTTGAAGACAATTTAAAAATTTATTTTTTTTTATTTTATAAAAGCAGGTATCACCTTTTGTAACAGGATCATTTAAAAAAACATCTGTTTTTTCAACGCTATAATTTCTTTTAAGATTTAATAAAATTGGATTTTTTAATTTTTTTTCTTTAGTAGCTTTTTTGGAAACATTTAACACACATATAGTACAATGCGGTAAATGATTACCATACTTTTGAACACCAAATTCTTTTTTAATATTTTTTTTTTTATTTAATATAATTTTTTTAAAGTATTTATTAGGTAAAATGAAAACACCAATTTTAATCATTAATTTGCTCACAAAACTTTCTTATATCATTTCTTTGAAGATTAGGTAAAAATAGATTTTCATTTCTTATAAACTCTAATTCTTTGAGATGATCGATCTTTAATTTATATACTTTTTTTATATCTAGATTATAAACCAGTCCAATTAATACTCTTAAAAAATAACTATGAGTTATTATTATAATATCTTTTTTATAACTAATTTTAGATAATAACTTTAAAAAAGATAATACTCTCTTTTTTACATCAGAAGTATTTTCACCCCCAGGAAATCTTATATCAATACCTCTTGACCAAGATTTTACAATTTTTGGATAATTTTTTTTTAATGTAGAGTAGTTTTTCCCTTCAGCACTGCCATAGTTAATTTCGTTAAGAAGTTTATTTTTTAAAGCTTTTTTATAATTAAAATAAATAGAAGATTGTATAGCTCTTTTAAGCTCACTTGATATTAATAAGTCATAATATTTATTACTAATTTTCTTTCTTGATTTAATTATTATATTTGGATTGCTTCCTGCTCCAACAAAATAATTTTTCTTATTTAAAGAAGTTTTCTGATGTCTAACAAAAGTTATTAGTGAGCTATGATTTTTAAGTTTTTTAATAAATATATTATATTTATTTATAAACTGTTTGCCTACTTTAATTGTATTGAGATTATAAAGTTTATTTTTTTTAAGTTTATTTTTTTTAATTTTGAGAAATGAACCGAATAGTTTTCGATCATTATTTGTGATTTTAAGAAAAAAATTTTTTAAATTTTCATCAGAAATTTTAATATTTTTATTTATAATAAATTTATACAGATTTATAATTAAAAAATTTATTATATGAAATACAAATTCTCCTCTATTTCTACCATCAATATATGTAAAATTTTTCTTAGTATAGATTTTTTTATTTTTAAAGATCAATTTTCTAATTGATATTTTATTTTTATTTAATTCTTTTAAATATTCAATTGAGTTCCTGCGAGCACTAAAAAAATCATTTAGTTCTAATTTAATTACTGGATATATTTTGTCTAGTTTTGTTCCTCTATACCAATTCGAACGCTCCCAATCGTAACATGTGAATGGACTCTTATTAACATGGTTAATATGTGACTTTATATCGTAAATCATCAAATGAATTGGTAAACAATTTTTTTTTGTAATTTTTAGTGGACCAAATGATGAGTTAATAATTATATTTTTTTTTATATATTTTTTTTTATTAAGGTATAAAAGATCATCTTTTAATTTTGATACTATAGATTTCGAAATTTTTTTACATATTACTACTACGTCAATATCCCCAATAGTTTCGAAACTTTTGTTTTCTGAATAGGAGCCAACAATATTAACAGATAATACACCTTTATTTTTGTATAAAAGATTTAATATTACGTTACCAAATTTATCATTTTTCATAGCGTGCAACTGTTTGAAGTTTCATAATTTTTCTAGTTGGACTTTCGCTATTTAAGACATCTGATCCTGAGACGACTTTATCGCTTGTAAATTTATTTATTAAATTGCTTTTAACTCCACCATCAACACATAAATTAAAATTTTTTCTAAATTTTAGTTTATTAATTCTTTCAATCAAATTGTATGATTTTTCATAAAATTTTTGTCCAGACATACCAGCTTTTTCTATACTTAACACTAAGACTTCTTTAATGTCAGAAATAATATTATCTAAATCATTATATTCATTAACTGAATGAAGAACTAAACCGGCGATTTTACCTTTATTTCTAATTTTATTAATTACTTCATTTCTATTTTTAATCTCATGATGAATATAAATTATATCCGAATATGTTGTTATATTTCCTTCTAGTAAGTTAATTGGGTCCTCAGACATAATATGTGTATTAATTTGGTGATTTGGCCAGCAAGCTTTGACCACCTCAAGTTTAGATAAATTTGTATCCACTGCGTTTTTATTCATTGTTTTATCAATAATATCTACATGAATAAAATCTGGATATAGACCAATTTTTTTATAAATTTTATTAACATCTTCATAGCCGTTAGCATAAATTGCTACACCAACTTTTTTATTATCTTTAAAAGAAAACTTAATGTGGAAAAAGTAAGCAATACTAAAAAATAATCCTGAAATTAATAACCTTTCTTGTTCAAAACTTAAATTATTAAGTTCTAATTGATTCCTAATAATATATTGAAAAATATAAGAGAATAAAGAAATTAAAGCATAATAAATTAACGATCTTTTCAAGTATATTTTTGGAACGTTAAAGTTAAATGTAATGTTTAAGTAAAAAGCAAATATAATTGCTAAAAAAAAGGAAAAGTGTAAATATATCTCATCTGAGGTTATATAAGTCTTCGTTAATTTTCTAATAGACAGTTCAAACAAGACAGATAAGAATCCTATTACTATGTAAATAAAAAGATGTTTTTTTGTATACAAAACAAAATTTATTTTTTTTAATAAATTTTTATCGAATATCATTTAATTTGGCCGTAATATTTCTTTTTTCCAAATTTTCTATCAAAATGCTTTTTAGATAGATAGCTAGGCAATTTCTTTTTAACTTTAATTAATTCAGAATATAGAGCAAGCTCAGCAATAAACTCTAACATTTCAGAATATTTGACAGCACTTTCAAATCTATCACCCCAACAAAACGACCCATGACCCGCAACAATTATACCAGGGCAGTTCTTAGTAGTTAATTTTTTTTTTATAATAGTATTTACAATTAAATTTCCAGTATTTTCTTCATATTTTTTTAAATCTGACTTTTTAATATAATTAGTAACAGGAATTTCGGATGTCCAATAATCTGAATGTGTAGTTCCGTAATTAGGGATAGATTTACCTGTTTGAGCCCAAGCTGTAGCAAATTTTGAGTGAGTATGAGAAATACTTTTTAAGTTATGAAATGTTTTATATAAAATTCTATGAGTGGGTGTATCAGTGGATGGATTATATTTGCCTTTTACTTTTTTACCATCCTTAATTCTTATTATAGGACAATCATTAATTTTTATTTTATGCGGTAAAACTCCACTAGGTTTAATTGTAAAATATTTACCATCGATTCGAATACTCACATTTGAAAAGGTTTGAATACTTAGTTTTTTTTCAACAATTAGTTTATTTTGTTTTTTACATTCTTGTAAAAATTTATTTAATTTTTTCATTTTATTTTAATAATTATTTTAACAAATTTTTTAAGGAAAAGAATAAATTTTTTATTTTTTCAGTAATCAAGACTTTAAACCCTTGGATGAATAAAAAACCCTTTTACTTTTAGCATCCTGTAATTTATCCAACGGGGTAAAGAATCTATCACCAGGCTTAATCTCTAAAATAATGTTTTCTTTCTTTTCATTCAACACCTTCTCAATTAATAGTGAATGCTTACCCGGGAGACTTACAACAACCCACTTCTTATCATTTCTTATAACAATACCAGACATAAAGGGATGATTAGATATTTCCCCTCCATGCAAATGAACAGATTTTATAAAAAGTCTTCCAAAGTTTCCATTATTTAAATAAGTGCTAGCACCATCATATGGATTATCAAAAGCATTTATAAAATTAACTAAATCATATGAATTAAGGTTCCAATCAATAAAACCATTTTTTAAGGTATTTAATCTTGGAAAATAATTTCCAATATAATTCATTTGATATTTTAAGATAAAATTTGATTTTTTTTTAATTTTTTTAATAAAATTTTCATACATTTCTAAAAATTTTCCTGAACTATAATTTTCAAAATCTAAAGGTATTTTACAGTTTGTTGGAAAGATGCTTGATGAAGAATCTATTATAGGACCACCATCAGGATATTTATTAATTAAATGAATAAGTTGGTTATCTATCCTATCTTCATTCATAATATGCCAAGAATATCCACCACCTCCTTGATTTAGTGGTAATCGGTGTCGATGGAAATTTACTAAGTTATTTTGAAAAAGACTTTCTATATCCTCTTCTTTAAAAATATATCTAGCACCTAGTGATACAAATAAGGTTTTATTGATAGTACATTTTTGATTTATTAATTTAATACAATTTTTATCAATTTTATCAAAAATATTAATTTTAACATCTTTGCCAATTAATTTAGCTTGATGGGGGCTTGTTATAATTAAGGATTTAATATTTAAAGAATCATTAATTTTGATTAGATTTTTAAAAACATTAGTTTGTCCAAAAAAACAAATTGTTTCCAAATTTTCTATAAAAAACTTACCATTTTTAATCATATCTTTTATTTCTATATATTCTTTGCTTACACCTTTTTGAAATATTGTCCATAGTAAATATTCAATTATATTATAAGTTTACAAACAATGCTTTTTTATACTCATTTTTAATTTTAATTTTTTTATTAATTTCAAATATTTTAGGTTTTTTCTTTAATAATTTAATAATCTCTAACCAACCAAAGTTTAGCCTAGGTTTAAAATATTCGAATATTTTTTTTACAACAATAAAATCTTCTTTTTCGTCGACTACCCATCTTTGATCTGAATAATCTATTTTATTTTGGTTATACATAACATTAAATTTTTTTGAATTTCTAATATATGTAGTTACGTGTTCCTTGTCATAACTTTTAGTAACAGATTTGTAGCATTTTTCTAAAGCTTTAAAAGTTATAATTTCAGTATCCAGACCATCAGGATAGGTTAGAGGGTTCGCATTAGTTATATAGTCTTTTTTATTTTTAATTAATTTTTTAATTAAGCCATCTACGATTTGTGAGTCTACTAAAGGACAATCACCTGTAATTCTTACCACTATATCTGCCTTATAGTGTTTTGCAGCAGAATAAAATCTTTTAAGAACATTTTCCTCACTTCCTTGAAAAAGAAAGAAGTTTTTTTTTTCAAGGAATAATTTTAATTTTTTATTTTTATTATTTTTTGGTATTGCAACAATAATTTTATTTATTTTTTTACTATATGATAATCTTTTTATTAATAACTCAATAATAGGTTTACCAAGAATCTTCATAAGAGTTTTTCCAGGTAATCTTTTTGATGTAAGTCTTGCTGTGACTATTGCTATTATTCTCATAAGGATTTCCAATAAGTTGGATTTAATAAATTTTTGTCATTTGAGAATATATTGTCACCATAAAGGTTCTTACTAACTTTGACTGCTTTTGTTAAATCAGAAAATTGACTAATATCATCAAAACCTAAAATAACTTTATCAATCTTAGGATTATTCAAAACAAAATTTAGACAAACCTCTAGTCTAGTTTTATTATTTTTTTTAATAATATGATCAAATTTATCAAATAGTTTTCTCCACTTTCTGAATATTTTAGGCCGGCTTTTATGCTCCATTAAAAGAAGACCCTGTAAAAATATTGATCTTGCATAAACATCAATATTTTTCTTTTTAAGTCTGTTTAGCCAACCATTTCTTTTAATTCTTTGATCAAATATACTGAAAGGAATTGATACAATATCAAAATTAAACTTTGATAGTAAACTTTTTAATTCTTTTGTAGAGTAAACTGAAACTCCAATTTTCTTAACTAATTTTTTTTGTTTAGCCTTTAAAAGATTTTTATAAATTTCTTTCCCAGAAGATCCTCTAAGTTGATTTGTATTGTGTACAAATATTCCATATAAGTTTTTTACATTAAGTTTCCTAATTGAGTTTTTAATTGATCTTTCAACCCACTTATCAATATTTTTTTTAGGTTCGTTAATTGGAAGCTTAGTAAGTATATTAAACTTATCAGTTTTAAGCTTACCTAATTTATTTTCACTGCTGCCGTAAGATTCGGCAGTTTCAATAGTATTAATATTATTTTTCAGGGCCAAATTTAAAATTTTTTTCATTTCAGCAAGTTTTATTTTGCTATTTCTATTAGCTATCCCATAATTAAGACCAAGTTGCGCAGTTCCTAATGCTATCTTTTTTTTTTAAAAATTTTGTTTGCATGCCTTATTTTTGCAGGATAACGTTCAATATTTGAACAGTAAAGAAAAAAATGCTAATATTTTATTAATAAAAATTAATATCTTTAAAAAGCAGCCTATGTATCAATTGTTTAAAAACTTCAATAAATTTAAAAGGAATGTTGCTTTAGTAAATTTAAATAACGAAGAGTTTACATATAATGATATATTAATAGCTTCAAACAAAATTAACAAAAATATTAAAAAAAAATCTACCATACTAGTTATTGCTAGCAACAATATAGAATCAATAGTAGGGTACATATCATTTGTACGTTCCAAAAATTTATCTATTTTGTTAGACAAAACTTTTAAAGTTGAATACGCCAGTAAAATAATTAGAAAATATAAACCTAACTATATATATACGCCTAAAAATTTTTTTGAAAAAAACTTTTTAAAAAATAGAATATATTCTGGTAGAGACTATGATCTTTTTGTAACTAAATATAAAATAAATAAGAATATTAATAATAAAAATTTAATTTCACTTACTACATCAGGAACAACACATAGCCCAAAGTTAGTTAGGCTATCTAATGAAAATATTACAGAAAATACAAAAAGTATAACTAATTATTTAAAAATAAAAAAAAATCATACTACAATTACAACTATGCCCATGGGGTATTCTTATGGTTTGTCAATTATTAATACTCATTTACATAAAGGATCTAAAATTATTGTAAATGAAAAAACAGTTTTTGATAGAGTATTTTGGGAAAGTGTTAAAAAATATAAAGTCACATCATTTGGAGGAGTTCCAAGTTTTTATGAAATTTTAAAAAAATTAAAGTTTGATAAGTTTGATTTACCTTATTTAAAGTATTTAACTCAAGCTGGAGGTAAACTTGATGATGAAACAACAAAATATTTTAATGAAATTTCTAAAAAGAAAAATATTGAATTTATAACTATGTATGGACAAACAGAAGCTAGTCCGAGAATGTCATATCTCCCATATAATAAACTAGCGAAAAATTTAGGAAGCATAGGTAAACCATTAACTAAATGCTATCTAAAAATTTTAAGTAAAGAAAATGAACCTATAAACAAACCTAATGTTGTTGGTGAATTAGTATACTACGGAAAAAACGTATGTCTTGGTTATGCAAGTTCATATAAAGATTTTTCAAAAGGAGATGTCAATAAAGGGAAACTAAAAACAGGTGATTTAGGATACAAAAATGAAGAAGGTTTTTTTTATATAGTAGGAAGAAAAAATAGATTCTCAAAAATTTTTGGTATTAGATATAATCTTGATGATATAGAAAAATTTTTGAAAAAAGAAAATTTTGAAACAAAATGCTTAATTAATGATAATAATCTTAATATTAATATAATAAAAAATTATGATATTAATAAAATGAAAAAAATAATTTTTGATAATTATGGAATAAGACAAAATAATATTATTATACAAAATGTTTACTCGCTAAAAAACAAAAGTTCTTTTAAGACATATTTTTAACTATTATGAATATTAATAATTATTTGAATTTGGAACCTTTTTCTTTAAGCAAAAAGAAAAAAGATAAATTATTTGGTGATCTAATAAATGATTTAACAAATTATCATTATAAAAATTGTCAAGAGTATAAAAAATTTTTAAATTTTTTTGGATATAAAGGAAAAAAAAATATAATTAAAAAAATACCTTTTTTACCAACAAGTTTATTTAAAAAATTTAATTTTAGCAGCATACCTAAAAAAAAAATATTTAAAACTCTTACATCTTCTGGCACTAGCGGCCAACCTTCTAAAATTTATTTAGATAAATTTAATGCCAACAATCAAAGAAAAGTACTTTCAAAAATTATTAGCACAATACTTGGTAAAGATAGATTGCCCATGTTAATAATAGATCAAAACCCATTAAAAAATAAAAGAGAAAGTTTTAATGCTAGATCCGTAGCTATATATGGATTTTCAATTTTTGGGACCAACCATACTTTTCTTTTAGATTCAAATGGAAAAATTAAATATGATTTATTAAATAACTTTTTAAAAAAATATTCACAAAAAAAGTTTTTTATTTTTGGTTTTACTAGTTTTGTTTATGAACATTTAATTAATGAACTTGATACTAAATATTTAAGTTATAATTTTGATAAAGCTATTTTGCTTCATGGTGGTGGATGGAAAAAAATGGAAGCCATGAAAGTAAGTAATCAAATTTTTAAACAAAAATTAAAAGAAAAATTAAAATTAAAAAATATTCATAATTACTATGGACTTGTTGAGCAGACAGGATCAATTTTTTTAGAATGTAAAAAATGTGGTTGTTTTGTTACTTCAATATATTCAGATGTTATTATAAGAGATAAGTTTTTTAATGAAGTCGATAAAGGAAAAGGAATAATCCAACTTTTATCTCTATTACCAACTAGTTATCCAGGTCATAATATTTTAACTGAGGATATTGGAGAACTATCAAATGAGCAAAAATGTATTTGCTCTGATAAAGGTAAAAGATTTAAAGTTTACGGGAGAAATAAAGATTCTGAAATACGAGGATGTAGTGACATATGATAAATAGTGATAAAGTAAAATATCTTGTTGGTGGCAAAGAAGTGAATTCAAAAGGTGTTTTACCATATAATAATCTTATATGTGATTTTTTAAGTGAATTTTCTAAACAATTAGATTTATTTCCATTTATAAAGAAATACCCTGATATCAAAACATTAGCGTTTTGGTGTAGACCTAACAATATATTAAAATTTAAAAAGAATTTTTTATCAGACGAAGTTAGACTTGGTTTAGGTTTAGTTTTTCATATAACACCATCAAATATTCCAACAAATTTTGCATATTCTCTAATATTTGGTCTAATAAATGGAAATTCAAATATTGTTAAAGTTCCTTCAAGAAATTTTGTTGAGATAAATATTATATGTAAAATATTAAATAAGACACTCAAAATTAAGAAGTTTAATAAAGTCAAAGAATTGATTTCAATAGTTAGATATAAGGATAATGATGATTTTACAAAAAAAATTTCATCAATCTGTAATGCTAGGATTATTTGGGGAGGAGACAAATCTATATCAAGTATCAGAGAATTTCCTTTAAAAGAAAGATCAATAGAAATAACATTTGCAGACCGCTACTCATTTTGTTTGATTAATTCATCTAAAATTTTAAAAATAAATAAATTTGATTTAAAAAGATTGGTAGAAAAATTTTATAACGATACCTATTTAGTTGATCAAAATGCGTGTTCTTCCCCTCATTTAATAGTTTGGTTAGGAAAAAATAATATAAAAGCCAAAGAAAAATTTTGGAAAAATTTATTAGAAGTTGTAAAAATTAAATATGATCTTACAGAAACTGCAGCTATTGAAAAATATAATCAATTGTGTGAAAATATTTTCAAATTAAATAATTTTAATAAACAATCAAATTATAAAAATTATATTTATACAAATAATTTAACTAGTTTAAATAAAAATATACATAATCTCAGAGGTAAATGGGGTTATTTCTATGAATTCACAACTAATAATATTAATGAGATTTCTAAATATGTTAACAATAAATATCAAACACTAACTTATTTTGGTATTGATAAAAAAGAGATTAAAAATTTTATTACAAGAAATGAAATTTCAGGAATTGATAGAGTAGTTCCTATTGGACAAGCTTTGGATATGAGTTTTTATTGGGACGGATATGACTTAAATAAAGTTTTATCTAGAATAGTTGATATTAGATGAAAAAAATAGTTTTAGATAAAAAAGGAATTTGTGAGTATCAACAAAATAGAGAACCTTATTTATTGATAGATTATGCAACTGAAATAATACCTGGACAAAGCGCAAAGGGGTATAAAGATTTGAATGAAAATGAATGGTTTTTTAAAGTTCATTGGCCTAACGATCCAAATATGCCCGGAATGTTACAAATTGAAGCTTTGGTACAAATGTGCGCTCTCTCATTATTTTGTTTACCTGGTAACAAAGGTAAAATAGCTTATCTTACATCTGCCAATAATATAAAATTGATAAAAAAAATTGTTCCAAATTGTAGACTGTTTATAGAAACTAAGATAAAAAGTTATAAGCGTGGTATTGCTATTTGTGAAGGGGAGGGTAAAATTGAAAATAAAACGGTTTGTAAAGCAGAATTTAATTTGATATTACCCGATGAACTAAAGAAATATAATTTAAAAACTTAATTATTGTATAAAATATGCCTATTGCATCATCTCTATTAAATAAACCTAGATTAGTTCAAAAACTTAGAAAATTTTATGACTATGTGCAAAAAAATGATGGAAAAGTGGGAACAAAAACAAGAGGAATAGACTTAAATTTTAATAATGCTTGCAACTTAAGATGTAAGTATTGTTTTACGAATTCACCTAAAGGCGATCACGTAAAAGAATATTTGGATATAGGAGCAATAAAAAGATTAGCAGATGAAGCTGATGAATTAGGATACTTTGAATTTGATCTTCAAGGGGGCGAATTACTTTTACAACCAGATAAATTATTTGAGGTTTTAGAAGCAATAAGACCAGAAAGATTTTATATGTATTTAACTACTAACGGTTATCACTTGGACAAAGATATGGCGAAAAAATTAGCTGAATATAAAGTAAGTAGGGTGTCAGTTAGTATAGATAGTATGGATGAGAAAATTCATGATGAGATAAGAGGTAGAAAAGAATCTTGGAAGAGAGCAATAGAGGGATTAAAACATGTAAAAGAAGCTGGAATGGATCCATACTTGAATATAACTGTGGGTCATTACAATGCCAACACACAACATTTCAAAGAGTTATTAGATTATTCAAAAGATCAAAGATATAAAACACTTTTAAATGTAGCTGTGCCATCAGGCATGTGGCAAAATGCTGAAGATATTATTTGTGATGATAAAGATAGAGAATATTTAAGAAAAATTAGAAAAGAATATAAAAATCTTGTAAGAAAC
>MDSV01009780.1_pt1 | contig 16438 bp, 18 predicted proteins | sample 810851 | NCBI WGS metagenome assembly MDSV01 (sample SAMN05326640, study PRJNA326480) | marine metagenome | isolation source: seawater | place: Atlantic Ocean: North East | collected 2012 | reverse complement strand
GAAGAAATATTGAATAGTTTTAGACAAAGAATAACTAATAATATAAATTCAGAATTTGAAGAAGCTAAAAAACAAGTAAAAAAAATTGCTAACTTCCGTCTAAGTGAAATAATTAAATAAATAATATGAAAAAATTTATTAGTGGTAGAATGATTAATTTAGCAGAACCTAGGCTTGGTTCAAAAGTAATTTTTAGAACTGATGATTTTTTTGCATCTGCAAATAGAATTATAAATCCAAATCCACCAATTTTTAAAGAAGGAATCTTTGATAAACATGGCAAATGGATGGATGGATGGGAAACAAGAAGAAGAAGAAGAAAAGGTTTTGATTATTTAATTGTAAAGCTTGGAAAACCAGGAAAAATTTTTAATGTTGATATTGATACGTCTCATTTTAATGGTAACCAACCAACACATGCTTCATTAGAAGCTTGTTACTCAAATAAAAAACCAAATAAAAAAATAAGATGGATCAAAATTTTAAACAAGAAAAAACTTGGGCCAAATAAAAATCATAATTTTAAAATTAAAAACAAATCAGTTTTTACTCATATAAAATTAAATATTTTTCCTGATGGTGGAGTTGCAAGGCTTAGGGTTTATGGAGAAATTGAAATTAAAAAAATTAATTTTGGAAAAAAATTAATTAATTTAACATCAGTATTAAATGGAGCATCAATAGTAGGTTGTAATAACGAACATTTTGGGAAGGCTGAAAATATTCTGGCACCAGGCAAAGGTAAAAACATGGGTGACGGATGGGAAACAAGAAGAAGCAGAGGAAAAAATTTCGATTGGCTCGTAATTAAATTAGGAAGGACAGGTACAATCAGTAAAATTGAAATAGATACTCATCATTTTAAGGGAAATTATCCTGATAAATGTTCTTTACAAGTTGGATATATTCCTAAAAAATTATCAAATCATTCTGTAATAAAAAAATCTACTAAATGGAAATCTATTTTAAATTCAGTTAAACTTAGTGCAAATAAAAAACATGGTTTTAATAATAAAGTAATGAAAAAAAATAAAATTAACTTTATTAGAATTAACATTTATCCTGATGGAGGAATTTCGAGGATTAGGGCTTTTGGAAAAGTTATAAAATGAAAATTATTATAAAACCAATAAAAATAACTAGAAAAAACTTTAAAAAATTTGGCGAACTAATATCTACAAAAAAAATAAAACCAATAAATATAAATAATGGCTATGCAAAAAGATTTGATAACTTATGTAAAATAAACACTTCTTCAAAAAGAGGTAATACAATCATGAGCATTTTCGCTGCAAAGAAAAGAAAATTTCCAATGAAAATTGATATGATGGAAAAACATCCTCTGGGGAGCCAAGCATTTGTTCCAATGAGCGAAACTAAATTTATGGTATTTGTTGCACCAAAGGGTAAAAAGCCTAATACTAAAAAAATAAAATCCTTTATAGTACCAAAGCAAACTGGAATTAACTATAAACCTGGAATATGGCATTTCCCTTTGATATCAACAAAAAGTATGAATTTTTTAGTAATAGATAGGAAAGGATTAGGCAACAACTTAGTAATTTATAAATTTAAAAATGAAAAAATATCGCTCCAATATAAATAGAAAATATCCAAGAGATATGATCGGCTATGGTTCAAAAAAAATTCAAGTTAAGTGGCCTAACAATGCAAGGATTGCTCTACAAATAGTTTTAAATTATGAAGAAGGAGCTGAAAATTGTGTACTTCATGGGGATAAAAATTCTGAAGTCTTCTTATCGGAAATTATAGGTGCACAACCAATAAAAGGCCGTCATATGAATATGGAATCTTTTTATGAATATGGTTCAAAAAGAGGTTTTTGGAGAATTCATGAACTATTTCAAGAAAAAAATATTCCTTTAACAATTTTTGGTGTCGGTATGGCGTTAGAAAAAAATAATGAAGTATGCAATGCAATTAAAAAAGCTGGTTATGAGGTTGCTTCCCATGGGTGGAGATGGATTGATTACCAAAATTTTCCTAAATCTAAAGAAAAAGAACATATGAATTTATCAATCAAATCTATAAAGAAAATTTTTGGAAAAAGACCTCTTGGTTGGTACACAGGAAGATGTAGTCCAAATACTTTAGACTTGGTTATAGAAGAAGGTGGATTTCTTTATTGTAGTGACTCTTATAGCGATGATCTACCTTATTGGGAAAAAAGAGGAAAAAAAAAACAATTAATTATTCCTTATACTTTGGATAATAATGATATGAGATTTGCAACAAATCAAGGTTTTAATAGTGGAGAACAATTTTATACTTATCTTAAAGATAGTTTTGATGTTTTATATGATGAGGGAAAAACTCATCCTAAAATGATGTCAGTAGGATTACATTGTAGATTAATAGGTAGACCAGGTAGAATTCAATCATTAAAAAAATTTTTAGATTATGTTTTAAAATTTGATGATGTTTGGATATGCAAAAGAATAGATATTGCCAAACACTGGATAAAACATCACCAATAATTTTATTTTCTAATATTCAACATCTGTTGGATCTATACTTCTCCACATGTACCAAGTAAAAACTGTTCTATAACCAGAGTGTATTTTAGAAATTTTTTCTAAAAATCTTTTGCTGGGTGGATATGAAACTTTATAATTTTTAGATATAGCTCTAATTAAACCTATATCTTTTGTTGGAAAAATATCTGGTCTATTTAGATTGAACATTAGAAACATCTGGGCGCTCCAAACACCTAAACCTTTTAATTTAATAATATAATCAATGGCTTCTTCATCATTCATTTTTTTCAGCTCATAAACATTAAATGATTTGTTTTTAAAACTCTTAGCTATATTTTTTAAATATGATATCTTTTGACGTGACAAGCCTGCGCTTTTTAAAATTCTCGAATTTAAATTAATTACTACTTCTGGTATAATTTTTTTATTACATTTGATTTCAAATTTTTTCCAAATTGAGTCTGCTGCTTTGACTGATATTTGTTGCCCTACTATTGTTCTACAGAGCGAAAAAAAAGGTTTGTTTCTTGTGGTCAAATAACCAGTATTAAATTTTTTTATAATTTTTTTTAACACTGGATCTCTTCTTGAAAGTATTTTTTTAGCTTTAAGCCAATATTTTGGATACTTATTCATGCCTTGAAATAGAAACTTGTTTGTTAAGATAAATCTCTCTTCTAAATATAACTATTGAAGAAATTATAACTAATGAAGATCCAGCTAATGTTTTGTAAGTTGGAATTTCATCCCATAAAAAATATCCAAAAATGATGGCAAAAACCAAAGCTAGATATTTTAAAGGAGTTACAAGCGAAACATCAGAAAACTTATATGATTGTGTTAGCCATAAATTTGCAAACCCTCCTAAAATCCCCAGAAGTGATAATAAAAATAAATCTTTTATACTTGGTAATAACCAACCTTGATTAATGGTAAAAAAACTCATTAACATTATCGATAAAGAAAAATAAAAACTTATTAGCCATACTGGTTCCGTTGATGATAATTGTTTTATTGTTATTGCTACATATGAAAGACCAAAGCAAAAAATTATTGGATATATATAATATAAATTCATAGAACTAAATCCAGGTTCTGAAATTACTAGTATACCTATAAAACCTACAACCACTGCAAGCCATCTATATAAACCTACTTTCTCTCTTAATAAAAAAATTGATAAAATTGTAGTAAAAATTGGTGCAGCAAATGATATGCTTACAACAGTTGCTAAAGGAAGCTTTCTTAATGCAATAAAAATAGCAACTATAGCGACTAGTCCTGCTGCACATCTTTTAAAATGCAGAAAAGGTTTTTCGGTTTTATAAAAAACTAAATACTTATCTTTTGGAATCAAAAAAATTAAAGGAATTAGACCACAAAAACCTCTAAAAAATAAAACTTCTCCTACTGGATAATTTTCAGACCATTTAACAATTAAATCCATTACAGAAAATGCACATATTGAAATAAACATGTACAAAAAGCCTAATTGATTTTTGGAAAGCATAGGAATAACTTTAGTTTAATTAAAAAATTTATCAATGGAAATAGCAATTTTAGCATGTGGATGTTTTTGGGGACCTGAAATAAAATTTAGTAAACTTAAAGGAATAATAAAAACTGAAGTAGGATATTGTGGAGGTAATAGTAACCAAACTACATATGAAGAAGTTTGTACTGGCAAAAGTAACCATGCGGAAGTAGTTAAATTAGAGTTTGATCCTAAAATAATATCATATTCAGAAATTTTAAATTTTTTTTTTGAAATTCACGATCCTACAACATTGAATTCTCAAGGTCCTGATTTTGGAACTCAATATAGAAGTGAAATATTTTATTTTGATAATAATCAAAAAAATATTGCTGAAAAAACTTTAGAAAAAATTAATATTAAGCTATCAGGTAAAGTTGTTACAAAAATTTCAAATATTAAAAATTATTGTAAAGCTGAAAATTATCACCAAAGATATTTAGAAAAAAAATAAGATGTCATTGGTTTCAACAGATTGGCTAGAAAAAAATATAAATAAAGTTAAAATTCTAGATGCATCATGGCATATGCCTAATTCTAAAAGAAATGGCTACGAAGAATATAAAAAAGAACATATAAAAAATTCTATTTTCTTTGATATAGATAAATTTTCAAATAAAAAAAATTACCTTCCACATATGTTGCCTAGTATAAATGAATGGAAAAAAATCGTTTCTAGCTTAGGAATTTCAAATGATGATCGAATTATTGTTTACGACAACTCAGATGTAATAAGTTCTTGTAGATGCTGGTATACTTTTATTTTCTTTGGACATAATCCAAAAAAAATCTCAGTTTTAAATGGTGGTTTTTCAAAATGGAAAAAAGAAAATAGAGAAATTACTAGCAAAATATTAAAATGTAAAAAAAAAAAATACAAACCAACAAAAATACAAAAATTAGTTAAATCAAAAAATGAAATAGACCAGAATATTATTAATAAAAAATTTAAAATAGTCGATGCCAGGACCAAAAATAGATTTCTGGGTTTAGAAAAAGAACCTAGACCAGGAATTAGAAGTGGTTCAATTCAAAACTCATATAATTTACCTTTTAGAAAAGTAATAAATCCTGAAGATAATACTTTTTTAAGAAAAAAAATAATTAAACAAAAATTTGCTAAAATAGGAATTGTAGATGAAAATAATGTAGTATTTTCTTGTGGATCGGGAATTACAGCGGCAGTTTTAGGCCTAGCTTATTCTATGATTAATGATAAATATTTGCCTACTGTTTATGATGGTTCTTGGGTCGAATATGGTAAAATAAAATAAATAAATTATGAAAAGATCTACAAAAATTGCTTCTATAGTCATTATCTTCTTTTTGATAATTGCCTCAGTAATTACTGCTCGTACAATGATTGGTAATCATTTTAAAAAAAAATTTAGCAAAAGACCACCCCCAGGACTTTTTATTACAACTGTGAACAATTATAGTTTTTCGCAAAAACTAGATACATTTGGAACTGCTCTGCCAAACAAAACGAAATCTTTTAGACTAAAAAAATCTGATTTGCTAAGTCCAATAGAATTTAATAAAAAAGTTAAAAAAGGTGATACTATAGCTAAGCTAAAATCAGGAAACATTATTGCTTCTTTTGATGGTATTTTAGGTAAAAGAGGTTTGTCGGATGACGTTCTTGTTTCGGAAAGTTCCATTATCTTAACTTTAGATGACTCATCTATTATTTTATCAGACTTAAAAGTCCCAGAAGTTTATGCACCTTTAATGAAAAAAGGTTTACCTATAGAGGCAGCTTTTTCAGGACAAGAAAATAAAATATATATTGGTGAAGTGGATTCTGTTGCTAGTCGAATTAATGCAGATACCAGAAGCTTACTAGTAAGAATTAAAATTAAGAATGATAACTTTGAACTAATTCCTGGAGCTTTATTAGAGGTATCAATTAAATATAATGAAAAGAACACATTGGGAGTACCTGATACAGGAGTAATTTTTGAAGGTAACAAAATGTACGTATACAAATTATTTGAAGATAATATTGTTAATAAAATCGAAATTAAAACTGGAATAAGGAGCAAAGGCAATCTGGAAGTAGTTTCAGGATTAGTGCTAGGTGACAAAATCGTATCCGAAGGTTTGGGAAAAGCAAGACCCGGATTAAAAATAAAACCAATTGAAAATAATTAATTATGTTTATCACTGATCTTAGTATCAAAAGGCCAGTTGTATCAGCAGTTTTTTCTTTAATATTGATTGTCTTTGGTTTGTTTGTTTTTTGGAAGCTTCCTGTAAGAGAACTACCTTCAGGTTTACAGCCACCTGTAGTTCAAGTTCAAGTTGATTATCAATCTGCCTCTGCACCAATCGTAGACCAAGAAATTACTCAAATTATAGAAGATGTAATTGGAGGTGCAGAAGGAATTAAAAATATAGACTCAACTTCTGAAAATGGAAGAAGTACTATTAAAGTTGAATTTGACACATCTATTGATCTTGATGCGGCTGCAAATGATGTAAGAGAAAAAGTTGCAAGAATTGTTGATGCATTACCAGAAGAAGCTAGCGCCCCTCAAATTTTAAAACAAGCTGCAGGTTTTACCACAACAATGTGGCTATCATTATCTTCTTCTACGTGGACCGACCTCGAATTAGGAGATTATGCAAGGAGATATTTAGTTGATAGCTTTTCAAGTGTAAAAAATGTTGGAAGAATTTTAATTGGAGGATTAAGAGAATTAAGTATAAGAGTTTGGATTGATCCAATAAAACTGGCTGCTAATGATTTAACGATTCAAGAAGTTGAACAATCTTTAAGAAACGAAAATGTTAGTCTTCCTGCAGGAACCTTAGAAGCAGAAAATATTGATTTAACAATTAATTTAGATAAATCTTATAAAGATATAGAATCAATCAAAAGCTTACCCATAAAAAAATCAAAAGGAAATATAGTTAGATTAGAAGACATTGCAAAAGTAGAATTTGGGCCAGTTTCAGAAAAAACATATTTTAATAATCAAACCAGGGATGCACTTAACTTAAAAACTGTTGGATTGGGAATTTACGCAAAAAGTGGGGCATCAACTGTTGAATTGTCCAAAGAAGTTAAAAAAAAAATTAAAGAAGTAAAAAAAACCCTTCCTGAAGGACTTGATTTAAAAGTATCATTTAATAGAGCTACTTATATTAATGCTGCAATTTTTGAAGTTTACAAAACATTGTTGGTAGCATTCATACTGGTAGTAGCAATTATTTATCTTTTTCTTGGAAATATAAAAGCTGTAATTGTTCCAGCGGTGGCATTACCTGTAAGTTTGATTGCATCTTTTCTAGGAATATATTTGTTTGGACTATCAATAAATATATTTGTTTTGTTAAGTTTCATTCTAGCAATAGGAATTATAACAGACGACTCAGTAATAATGACAGATGCAATATATAGGCGTATTGAAAATGGCGAAAGTCCATTGGTAGCTGCCTACAAAGGATCTAGGCAGATAACTTTTGCTATAATTGCAACAACTCTAATTTTAGTAGCAGTATTTTTACCACTCATTTTTATTGAAGGAATAGCTGGCACATTATTTAAAGAAACAGCAATAGCATTATCTTTTGCGATAGTTGTTTCTTCTTTTGTTGCATTAACTCTTTCTCCTATGCTTGGAAGTAAATTTTTAAGTAAAAAAATGAAAAAAAATATTGTTGTTTATAAATTTGAAAAAATATTTAAAAAATTTTCAAATTTTTATTCGGATTCTCTAAATTACTGGATAGATAGAAAAAAAACTATCTTTGCATTTATAATATCAATTATTATAGGTTCTAGTTTGCTTTACAATTTTGCTACAAAAGAATTACTTCCAATAGAAGACAGGGGAGTATACTTGGTAATTGGCTTCACAGATAAAGGAAGTTCATTTGAATATACAAAAAAAAGATCGGAAGATATTGAAAAAAGACTAATTCCTCTTTTGCAAGACCAAACCGGTCCATATAAAAATATAATTTCAATTGTGCCTGGATTTGGAAGAGCAAGTAAATCATATAATAGCTTTATAATTTTAGCTCTTCTTGATGAATGGAAAAATAGGAAAAAAAATTCGATGACAATAATGAGAAATGCAATCGGAAAAATAGTAACTGTTCCACAAACAATAGCCTTCCCTATTTCACCACAGTCAATAAGAGTTTCGAACTATAACGAGCCAGTACAAATGGTAATATTAGGTAAAACTTATGAAGAATTAGAAAAAATTCAAAATGAAATTTTAAGTAAAATAAGAAGAAATAGAAATTTTTACCAAACAAGATCTGACTATTCTAGAGATAAACCTGAAATAAAAATCGTTATTAACAAAAAAAAAGCCAGCGATCTTGGAGTTCCTATACAATCAATTGGAAAAACTCTTGAGACTCTTTATGGCGGAAAAACTGTAACAAAATTTAATAAACAAGGAAAAGAATATCCAATCATTTTACAACAATATGTTTCGGATCGTAAAGATAGTCAAAGTTTAAGTAAAATATTTATAAGATCCCAAACTACTGGAAAATTAATTTCTTTATCAAATTTAGTAGAGTTTCGAGAAGTAGGATCGGCACAGATCTTGTCAAGATATAATAGACAAAGAGCAGTTACAATTTCATCTATGCTAGCTGAAAAATACACTTTAACAGAAGCAATAACTTTTTTAGAAAAAACTGTAGAAGAAAGTTATCCTCAAGTTCAACTCGCCTGGAAAGGAAAATCTGAAGAAATAAAAGAAACTAGCAATGAACTATTTATAATATTTGCGTTAGCACTGCTCACAGCATATTTGGTAATGGCCGCAACATTCAATTCTTTTATTCATCCATTTATAATTATATTAACTGTGCCTCTTGCAGTATTTGGAGGAATTGTTTTTCTTTTATTTTTAAATAGCTCGATAAATATTTTTTCTCAAATCGCTTTAATAATTTTAATTGGTATATCAACTAAAAACAGCATTTTGATTGTTGACTGGTCAAACCAATTAAGAACGGAAGGTAAAAATATAGTAGATGCTGTTAAAGAAGCTTGCAGTCTTAGATTTCGAGCAATTATTATGACATCTCTTAGTACAATGATAGCAATGGTACCCTTGGTAATAGGTAATATTGGACCTGGCGCTGGCGAAGGATCGAGACTTGCAGTTGGGTCAACAATCTTAGGAGGAATGATAATTTCTACATTCTTTACACTTTATGTAACTCCAACAATGTATGTGGCATTAGCAAAAAATACTAAAAGAATTGATGCTGTAGATATAGAATTAAAAAAACAGTTACGTTAAAAAATAATATATTTATTTCGATTAAGTTTTTTCTGGCACTTATTTAATTGTTTTTTATATTTATTTGCTTGTTTGCGAACTTTTTTTGCAAGTATGATGACTTTTTGATTATTCTTATAATTTTTATAATTTCCCCAGCCTTCATGATACGCTAAATACTGTCTATAAGCATCCGTCTTCGAAACTTTTAATAGTTTTTCAGTTTTATGAGTGTACCAACCAATAAAATCTACACTATCTTTAAATCTTGTTCTTGTGGCAAATTTATTTTTAGTTTCTTTTTTATACTGTGCCCAAGTACCTTTTACTGCTTGTGAATAACCAAAAGAACTTGATGGCCTTTTATAAGGTATTACTTTAAAAATCTTTTGTCTATCTGGTTTTGCAAGCCAATCAAAATTGGATTCCATTTTTATAATTGCTAACTGAATATAAATAGGCGTTCCCCATTTTTGTTCAGTTTTTTTTGCATGCTTATACCAAAGGTATCTTTCAGAAAATATAGAGCAACTATCAGCAGTATTTTTTGGAATAGATGAACATGAACAAATAAAAAAAAATAGAACTAAAAATAATAATTTATAATTACGAATCACTTAACAAATTATAAATTATTTATTTTTTTTCTCCACATTAAGAAAATAAAAAAATTTAATAAAAAAACTATTAGAAATCGGATTTTGCTTTTTCACTAAGCTCATCCATTTTTTTTCTTATATTTTCATCTGATATATTCTGATTTTTTAAATCTATTTTAATTTTTCTAAAAACATCTTCATCGCCAGCCTCTTCAAAATCAGCTTTTATAATAGATTGAATATATAGCTTTTCTTTTTCTTGATCATAACCTAGTATTTGTGAAATCCACTCACCTAAATATTTATTTTTTCTTGCATTTATTTTAAACTGCAATTCTTCATCATGAACAAATTTTTTTTCAAATCCTTTTTTCCTATCGTCAAAACTATCCATTTTTTTTCCTTATTTTAATTATTCTAAATATAATTAATGATATAACTACTCCAATAATATTTCCAGTTAGATCTTTTATTTCAAAACCTCTTTCTGGAATATACAAGTGAGCTAATTCTAAAAAAAATGATATAAAAAAAAGATATACTACAATTTTAACTAAAGATTTATTGTCCGAATATGCAATTAAACCTAATAAAGAAACAATAACAAAAACATATATATGGTTAGATGAAACAAATATAAAATCTCTAGTTAATTGTGGTTGTATTCCACAATTATTATATAAAAAACAACCAAATATACTTCCAGGATATAAATAAAAAATAATTAATAAAATATTACTTGTATGAAATAAATATTTTATACCAATCATAATATTCTTTTTTACAAACTTTGTATAATTCTTCATTATTATATCTTATATTAAGATTTATAAAAAAAACCAATGAGTAAACTAATATTAGTCAGACATGGACAAAGTGAGTGGAACTTAAAGAATAAATTTACTGGTTGGGTTGATGTTGATCTGGCACCAAATGGTAAACTTGAAGCGTGTAAATGTGGAGAACTAATAAAGGACCAAAAAATAAAAATTGATTTTTTCTTTACATCTTATCAAAAAAGAGCAATTGATACTCTTAAACTAATACTTAATACCTTAAGAATTAAAGATAATATAATACTTAAAGCCTGGCAACTTAATGAAAGGCACTATGGATCTCTTACTGGATTGAATAAAGACGAAATGAAAAAAGAATTAGGAGATAAAAAAGTTCACGAATTTAGAAGATCCTGGAATGTTCCACCAGAACCACTAAGTAAAAATAATCCATATCATCCAATAAATATTGAAACATATAAAAATGTACCAAAAGAAAATATACCTGACACTGAGTCACTTAAAGATACATATGAAAGAGTATTTCCTTATTTTGAAAAAGAAATACTAAGTAAACTTATGAATAATAAAACTGTAATCGTTTCAGCACATGGCAATTCAATAAGAGCTATATGTAAGTATTTATTTAAGTTAGATGAAAATCAAATAACTAAACTAGAAATACCTACAGGAAACCCTTTGCTTATTAATTTTAACGAAAAAAATAAAATTATAAAATGTTTTTATCTTGATAAAGAAAGAGCAAAAGATTTAATAGTGTTTTAACAATTTATTGTAAATCTCTAAATTAGTTACATGGTAAAATTCGATCATACTATTAAAACCATATAAATTTTTAGTTTTAACTAAATCATTCCATATTTCGTTAAATGAAAATATTTGTTTTTTATAATTAATAATTAAATTTTTGGACAAAATTTGACAGCCTACGTAAATATAATCACAATTTTTATTTTTTGATAATAAATTTTCTTCTAAATTAAAATCTCCTTTTAGATTAGTGTCAAAACTAAATTTTTTATTTACAACTAATAATATGTTTTGAATTTTGCTTTTTTCGAAAAAATTATTCATTTCGACAATAGGTTTAACATAATTTTTATTCCATACTGTATCAGGATTAAATATTAAAAAATTTTCATCTTTAGATTTTTTAATCATATTTTTTATACCTCCACCAGTATCAAGAATTTTGGGTCCATCTTCAATTATTTCAATTTTAATTTGAAAGTTTTTACTATTTATATAATTTTTAATTTGATCTTTAAGATAAAAAGTATTTATCAAAATTCTTTTAAGTCCTAAATCCTTTATCAAATTAATAGTGTTTTCCAAAAGAGTTAAATTATTTAATTCTAAAAGGGGTTTGGGTTTTTTAAGTGTTAAAGGATTTAGTCTTTTGCCTAATCCAGCAGATAATATTAATGCAGTTTCAATTTTCATTTTTTCTAATTTTTTTAGGAAAATTATTTTTTAATATTTTTTTTAAATCTACAAAAATATTATTATTACTCATTCTATATTCAATAAGTTCCCACGCATAAGGTATCAATTTCAAGTATTTTTTTTTATTATCTCTCTTGGCTAAACGAGTAAAAATTCCTATTATTTTTAAATTTCTCAAAATAGATAATATTTCAAAATCATTTTGAAATTTTTTTTTATTTATTTTTTTTTTATTTAAATAAAAATATTTTTTATATATTTTTTCTTTCAAATCGTTTGAGGTTTTTAATCTAACATCATCTATCAAAGATGCCAAATCGTATGCGATATTTCCATATACGGCATCTTGAGAGTCGATTACATAAATTTTGTTTTTATTAATCATTAAGTTAGATATATGAAAATCTCTATGTACAAATGTTGTGTTTGGTAATTGTAGTTTATTAATTAAAAAAATTAAAATTTTCCTTAAATTTTTTTTAATTTGTATTATGTTATTTTTCTTTATAAATTTCGGCATATACCACTCCAAAAATAAATTTGCTTCATCTAAAATCATTTTCTTTGAGTAACTTTGAATGTTGTAATTTTTTTTTTTAAAGTTTTTAATTTTTTTATTTTTTATATTTTGAATTTTAATCAAAATACTTAATATTTTTTTATACATTTTAAATTTTTCATTTTTTCTTTTTAAAAAATCAAAAATAGTTTTATTTCCAAGATCTTGAATCTCAATAATATTTTTTGAATAATTTTCTGAAATAAGTTTTGGAGCTAAAATATTATTTTTAATTAACAATTTATTTATTGAATCATATATTAATAAATTTTTTAATTTTTCCCTTTTTGAATAAACTATAATTGAACTTTTTTTTTTTATTTTTTTTCTGTAAAATTTTCTAAATGAAGCGTCATCTTTAATTGGAGTTATATTTTTTTTATTTAAATTCATATTTTTTTAATCTACCATTAGTTTTAATTTTTAATGATCTTTCACTATAATCTTTCTTATATTTAAAAAATAAATCTAAACGATTTAAAGGTTTTTCATTTATTAATTCTGGCCATTCAATTAAATGGATTGCACTATCAATATTTTCAAATAATCCTATATTTTCAATATCTCTAGTGGTTTTTATCCTATAAAAATCATAATGCTTAATTTTCAATTTATTTATTTCATATTCAAAAACTATATTAAATGTAGGACTTAAAACCTCACTTTTTTTTAAATTATTTTCACTTTCAAAGGTGTTTATTAAAATTCTTGAAAAAGTAGTTTTTCCAACTCCAATTTCTCCATATAAAAAAATAGAGTCTCCAGGTTTTAAAATTTTTTTGATATTCTTTGTTATTTTTTTTAGTTCACTAATAGATGAAATTTTCATCCAATTGCCAGTTTAGTATCTATATGTATCTGGCTTATATGGTCCTTCTTGAGTTACGCTTATATATTCAGCTTGATCTTTGGACATTTTTGTAAGTTTTGCACCTACTTTTTCTAAGTGTAATCTAGCTACTTTTTCATCTAAATGTTTTGGTAAAACATAAACTTTCTTTTCATATTTATCTGAATTATTCCATAGCTCTATTTGTGCTGTAACTTGGTTTGTAAAAGAGGCACTCATTACAAAACTTGGATGTCCAGTTGCACAGCCTAAATTAACTAGTCTACCTTCTGCTAGTAAGATAATTCTTTTTTTACTTGGCAAGGTTATTTCATGAACTTGGGGCTTGATTTCGTCCCATTTGTAATTTTTTAAAGCTTCAACTTGAATCTCGTTATCAAAATGACCAATATTACAAAGTATAGCTCTATCTTTCATGTCTCTCATGTGATCAGCTGTAACAATATCTTTATTTCCAGTAGCCGTTACTACGATATCTGCTTCTTTAATCATATCGTCCATTAATACTACTTCATAACCTTCCATAGCTGCTTGTAGAGCACAAATCGGATCAGTTTCGGTTACCATTACTCTTGCTCCACTTTGACGTAACGATGCTGCGCTCCCTTTACCAACATCTCCGAAACCTGCAACTATTGCTACCTTTCCTGACATCATAACATCTGTAGCTCTTTTAATTCCATCAACTAAACTCTCTCTACAACCATATAAATTATCAAATTTTGATTTTGTTACTGAGTCGTTAACATTAATAGCTGGTACCAATAATGTTCCTTGAGCCTCCATTTTTTTTAGAGCTAGAACTCCAGTTGTAGTTTCTTCTGAAAGACCTTTTATATCTTTAAGTAAATTTTTATAATCTTTGTGCATTAGTGCGGTCAAATCACCACCATCATCTAAAATCATATTAGGCTTCCAATCCTTTTTGCCTTCTATTGTTTGTTTTACACACCACCAATATTCTTCTTCAGTTTCCCCTTTCCAAGCAAATACCGGAATACCTACTTTTGCAATTGCAGCTGCGGCATGATCTTGTGTGGAAAAAATATTACATGAAGACCATCTTACTTCAGCTCCTAACTCCACAAGAGTTTCTATCAATACTGCCGTTTGAATAGTCATATGTAGACATCCAAGAATTTTTGCACCTTTAAGTGGAGCTTTGCCTTTATATTCTTTTCTAAGTGCCATTAGACCTGGCATTTCAGTTTCTGCTAGCGAAATTTCTTTTCTTCCGAATTCTGCTTGATTGATATCTTTTACTTTATAATCTTCCATGAAACGTTTATTTAGCAACTTAAATTCAATTAATCAACCTTTCCCTTCAAACTTTTGGAAAGGAAATTTCTACTCTTGCACCAATATTATCAGGATTATTTGACGCGGTTATTGCTCCGCCATGTAATTCTACTAGATTTTTTACAATATTTAGTCCTAACCCAGAATGTTCTCCAAATTTATCAGGTCTATCACTATAAAATCTATCAAAAATTTTATTTAATTTTTTCTCCTTAAATCCTAAACCTTGATCAAGAACTCTTAAAATAACTTTATCATTTTTACTTTTTTCAATTTCAACTATAACTTTTTTGTTATCTTCACTAAATGAAATTGCATTATCTAAAAGATTTGCCAATATTTGTTCAATTCTATTTTCAATACCAAAAATATTATAATTACTTATTGATTTATCTAGCTTTAAATCAACTTTTATTCCTCTTTTCTGAATATAAATATTATTAAAATCATCAACAACAGAACGAACAATAGATTTCAGATCTATTTTATTCATCTGTTCTGTGCTTAATGCTACTTCATCTTTTAACATTTGAGAGTAGTCAGTAATTAGCCTTTCAATACGTTCTACATCATGGGTTAATATCTTTACCAATTTTTCTCTTTTATCTCTATCTTCTGTCTCCATAATAATTTCTGAAGCACTTTTTAATGATGCTAATGGATTTCTTATTTCATGTACCAAATCCCTTGAAAAATTTTCCGCTATATTTATTCTTTTATACAGATCATTGGTCATATCATCTAAAGATTTTGTTAAAATACCTATTTCATCATTTCTTTTTTTTAAATTCTCAATATTTATTTTTTTCTTACTTTTGTCTTTTATAATTTTTGTATAATTAACTAAATTTTTAATTGGTTTTAAAAAATATCTATTTAAAACTATAGAAAAAATTAGTATTGCAATAACAACCAAAAGTGCAGTTCTTATTACAAAGCTCTTTCTCTCATTTATTGCTGTTCTTATTTCATTTGCATTTTCAGAAATTGCCAAAAAACCTATATTTTCTCCACCAAAATTTACGTTCTTTATAGTGGTTAAAATAAATTTGTTATAGGTCTCTTCTGTATATGTATATGGAATACCAAAATCTTTAGAATTTAAGTAATTACTTAAAATTTCATTTAAATAAATATTTTTCTTTTTCTTATTTATATTTTTTTTTTTATTTTCATTTTCATTTTCCTGCAAACTTCCATCCTCAACAATGCTAGTTGTTTTTGAAAAAGATCTAGGATCTAAGTCTAAGGTATCGGTATCAGCAATTAAATTAAGTTCTTTATCAAAAAAAATAACTCTGTCTAAATTCTGAAATAGAAACCTCGTAGAAAATAAAAATTTTCTTACATCATTTTCAGTAAATTTTATATTAAACCTTTGAATATGTTGTATTGTATTATCAATTATCTGAATATGATTAGCTGTTTTTTTTTTAATTAAATTTGGCTGGACAGTTTTAAGGTAAAGTATGGTCCCACATCCAATAATTATGAAAACAAGAGAGTTAATAAATAAAAACTTCTTTAATATTGATAAATTTTTTAGAATTGAATTTAACATCAACTAACATTCCATCTGTACCCGCTGCCATATCTTG
>MDSV01239270.1_pt1 | contig 16439 bp, 13 predicted proteins | sample 810851 | NCBI WGS metagenome assembly MDSV01 (sample SAMN05326640, study PRJNA326480) | marine metagenome | isolation source: seawater | place: Atlantic Ocean: North East | collected 2012 | reverse complement strand
GACAGGCAGGAGGTTATCTTAGGGCTGCTGATAGTAAAAGCGATCATCTTAGCTTTTGTGCTTTCCAGATAATTAATGGCAAATTAAATCAGCATGATTCTCTTAAATATTTAAAAAAATTAGACTTTACAATTCCAGAATATAAAAGCTGCAACTTTACATCTCAGGTTGAAATGTACAGGAAGCAATGGACTAATAAACAACTATTTACTAACTATCCAACAGACGGAATAGTCGTTAAAATAAACAGCCGAAAATTACAGTTAATAAGGGAGAAATCTCATGGGGTTTATCCTTATTGGGCAATGGCAATTAAATATTAGGTTCTTGTTTTCTATATATATGTGGGTCATCCAAAGGCACGAAATTTGTTTAGCGTAAAGCAACATAAATAGGGACACTCTGGTTAACTTTGCTTAACTGTTACCTTAGTCAACCATCTAAAACTGCTCACGCTAATTTTTGTTTGGATTTATTTATTGTATTATCTTAATTATTCAAAATAATTTTCTTCTTAAAATTAAAATTTTTATACATAATTAGTGAAAGGTTTTTTATTTTTAATTTCTAATGATTATTTACTTAAAGATCAAATCGTAGGAGTTTTTGCGGAATTTATTTAAGAGAACTAATAATTACTATTATTTAATTACTGTTATCAGTTGTGGATTATTAGAAATGAAATTTAATTATTTATTGAAAAATTTAATAGAGCTAGGTTGCCTAGAAATTTTGTACCCTTGAATGCCATATATTTGGCCAAAATGCTTTTAAATGATTGTAATTTTATATTTTATGAAAGTATTTTTAATATGAAAAAGAGCAGAATTGTTCAATTATGTAAGAGTTATTAAACTTTTATCTTTAATTACTAATTATATAATAAGCTTCAAATGGGTTTATTTAATTAAAAATTAATATGTCTATTAAAAGAAAAATAAATTCTAATAAATTGTTTACAAAAGATTTATTAAAGTTTCTATTATTTATTTTCTTTTTATTCACTTTTATTTATACCTTATATTCTTTATTTTCTTATGCTTCTGAAAATGATCAAATAGTTTCATTTATTGGAATTAAAAAAATTAAGTATAATTTTGGTGACTTAAGACAGTTAACCTATTCAAGCAGTTGTGTAGCGAGTTTTTCTCAATTAATGAATAACTATATAAATTGTGATCCCTTAGGAAGACCTTTTAATTATACAAGATTTAGTCTTTGGTTATTTAGATTACTTAAAATAGGCCAAAATCAAACACATCAAGTTGGCCTAATTATGGGTTTAATAACTATATTTACTTCTATAGGTTTTACCTTAGTAACTTTAAAAAATAAAAGAAATATCCTAATAATTTTATCTATATTTTTTCTTTCTTATCCTCTACAACTTTGCTTAGAAAGAGGTAATTACGACCAATTAATATTTGTAGGAAGTCTTTTATTACCATTACTATATCAGAGAGCAATTTTAAATAGACAAAGAGAAATTAATCTTATACTTGCTGCGATAATATCTTTTGGAATAACTGCATTAAAGCTATTTCCTTTATTAGGAATTTTACCTTGGACATTTTTTAGTTTTTTAAAGCTAAAAAATAAAAAGCTTTTTTACATACCTTTAATAATTTTTGTTTTTTCATTAATAGGCTTTATATTTCAGATTGGAGATATTAGTCTTATTGCTGCAAATACACCTAATCCAAATGGTAAATTTAGTTTTGGATTTGGCACAGGTGACAAAATAATAAGTGAAAACTTTTCGTTCATAATTTTAATTTTTAAAATTTTCATTATTTTAATTTCAATAAAAATATTTGAATATTTAAAGATAAATTTTAATAAAAAATTTTATTTCCAAAATTATGAAAATAACTTAGCTAAAGAGGCAGCTATATTTTTTAGTTTTATGATCTTGTTTGCCTATTTTTTAAATAATTCTTTTGATTATAGGCTTATTTTTGTATTTGGTATTTTACCTTATTTTATAAATCAAAATCAGTTAAAAAAATTTAGTTTTAAAGTTATCTTATTATCCCTCATTTATATATCTTTTGAACAATATTTATTTCCTTTTTTTTATATAGGAAATATATTTAGGCTTTTTTCAGATTTAGTTCTTCAACCCTTTTTAATTGGTTTCATAATATGTTTTTTAATTAAAAACCAATTAGGCAAAAGTTTTAATAAATTCTATTTATCTTAAAGGATTTAATATTTTTCTAAATTTTATACAAACTTCTTTTATTAGTATATTATCAATATATAATATTTTAAATTTATTAAGAACTAGAATTTAGTAACTAATATGAGCAATGATTTAAAAATTTTATCTGTCGATTTGGATGGAACCTTAATTAAATCTGACATGCTTTATGAAACTTTTTGGTCTGCGTTTGCTAAAGATTCTCTTACACCTTTCAAAACCTTTTTTGCACTTTTAAAGGGGAAAGCTAATTTAAAAAATACCTTATATAAAATGTCCTCTATAGATATTAAGTCTTTACCATACAATGAGGTAGTAATAGATTATATAAATATCCATCGTTCCAATGGAGGTAAAGTTGCAATGGTAACAGCCACTACTCAAGAGCTAGCAGATGATATTGCTATACATTTAAATTTATTTGATCAAGTCCACGGCTCTTCATCAAGTAAAAATCTTATAGGATTAACTAAAGCAAATTTTCAAAAAAAAATATTTGGTGAAAAAAATTTTGATTACATAGGTAATTCTTTTGAAGATTTGGAAAGTTGGAAAATATCGGATATAGCAATTACTTTAAATGCAAGCAAATCTCTAAAAAGAAACTGTGAAAAAAATAATAATAATTCTATTCATTTACTAAATATTAACAAGCCCAGCTTTTTTGATAGTTTTATCAAAGAGATAAGACTTTATCAATGGATAAAAAATATACTAGTTTTTATACCAATGATTGCTGCGCAATCATTTGAAATTACATCATTTAGCAAATCATTTATTGCCTTTATAGCCTTTAACTTTACTGCTTCAAGTGTTTATATAATAAATGACTTTTTAGATATTAAAGCAGATAGGAATCATCCAAAAAAACGTTATCGGCCTCTTGCTTCAGGTGATTTATCTTTTAGTCATGGTTCTATTTGCGGATTTTTATTACTAATAGCAGGTTTAATATTTGGATTTATTTTGGGAGGATCTTTTCTCAAAGTTTTATTAACTTATTTTTTGCTAACTCTTTCTTATTCTATCTTTCTTAAGAAAAAAGAAATTATAGATATTTTTATATTATCAGGACTCTATACATTAAGGATTATAGCTGGGGGAGCAGCAACTAACTTAGAGATTTCGTTTTGGTTATTGGCATTTTCAATATTTATTTTCTTTTCTCTTGCAGCAATCAAGAGGGAGGCTGAACTAATAGATTTAATTGATAGAGGAAAAGTTAAAATTGATAATAGAGGATATAAAATTAATGACTTAGATTTTATAAAAATATTATCAATAACTTCAGGAATGTTATCTACACTAGTCCTGGCTTTATATATTAATACTCCTAAAGTTTTAAATTCTTATAATAATATAGAGTTACTTTGGGTTGTATGTAGTTTATTCTTGTTTTGGATTATTAGGATATGTTTTAAAACTCATAGAGGAGAAATGAATTATGATCCAGTGATTTTTGCTCTAAAAGATAGAATTAGCAATTTTATATTCGTAATAATAATCTTATTGATTTTACTTTCTGTTTTTCTATGAGCAAGAAAAAAAAAGTATTTTTTTACTCTATATTTGCAACTATAGCTACAATTGCTAATCTTTTTACACAAAGAATAATTTTGTCGATTTTTAAAACAAATTTTTTTTTCTTGATAGCAATTTTTTTAGGAACTTTGGTGGGTTTAATAACAAAATTTTTCCTTGATAAAAGCTTCATATTTTTTGATGATACAAAAGATATTAAGTTAATTGGTCGAAAGTTTAGTCTTTATACATCTAACGGCATTTTTTCAACAATGATTTTTTGGGGAACTGAAACGATTTTTTGGCTTATTTGGCGTACACAAAATATAAGAGAGCTTGGGGCTATATTAGGTTTGACAATTGGCTATATTATTAAATATAGACTTGACAAAAAATATGTCTTTGCAAAATCTTAATTCAGCGTCTGGAGAATTTATTTCTGGATGGGGTCTTTATCCAGTTGTAAAGGCTAAAATTAAAAAACCAAAAAATTTATCTGAATTAATAAAAGCTTTTAGAGATCGTGATTGTATAGCTAGAGGTAATGGTCGATCATATGGAGATAGTTCAATAAATAAATTTAATACTATTGATATGTCAAACTTTAACCGTTTATTATATTTTGATGAAAAAAAAGGATTAGTAATTGCGCAAGCAGGAGTTTTATTAAAGGACATAATTGATACATTCTTACCAAAAAGGTGGTTCCCTGGAGTTACTCCAGGTACAAAATATGTAACTTTAGGGGGCATGGTTGCGGCAGATGTGCATGGAAAGAATCACTATAAAAATGGAACTTTTGTTAACTTCGTTGAATGGATAGAAATTCTAAATAATGATGGCAAAATTATTAGATGTTCTAGGAAGGAAAATATAAATTTATTCTTTTGGACATTTGGAGGAATGGGTTTAACTGGAATTATTATTAATATTGCTTTTTATCTTCAGCCAATAGAATCAGCTTGGATTAATAAGAAAACTTTAGTAGCTAAAAACATAAAACAAACAATTGAATTATTTGAAAAAAATATTAATTCAACTTACTCAGTAGCTTGGATTGATTGTTATGCGAAGGGTAATAAATTAGGACGTTCTTTGGTTATGCTTGGCGAGCATTCAAAGAAGGAAGAAATTAATCCATGTTATAAATTAAATCCTTTCAAAATTCCTATCAAGAAAAAAGTTTCAATTCCATTTTTTTTACCATCTTTTATTCTTACGAATCTAAGTGTGAGGATATTTAATTTTTTATACTTTTTAAAGGGAAGAATTTCTAAAGGAAAAAAAATTGTAGATTGGGATTCTTTTTTTTATCCTCTTGATAAAATTCAAAATTGGAATAAGATTTATGGTTCGAAAGGATTCATTCAGTTTCAATGTGTAATACCACTGAATAAATCAAAAAAAGGAATTACTGAATTATTAGAATGTATATCAAATTCTAAATCAAGCTCTTTTTTAGCTGTTCTCAAGAGATTTGGCTTACATCAAAGTCAATTTTCTTTCCCAATGGAAGGATATTCACTGGCATTGGATTTTCCAATTAATAAAGAAAATTTAATATTAATCAATTCTCTTGACGAGATAACTATTAAAAATGGCGGACGTTTTTACCTTGCTAAAGATAGCAGGATGATTAAAAAAAATTTCGATAGATCAGATAAACGTATAAAACAATTTAGAACTTATAGAGAAGAAAATTTTTTTAAAAAATATAATTCTTGCCAATCTGATAGACTTGATCTATGAACCAAAAAGTTTTATTAGTTTTGGGAGCAAAAAGCGATATTGGAATTGCGGTAGCCCATAGATTTGCTAAGGAAGGATTTGATGTTCAACTTGTAGGAAGAAATTCTCAAACTTTAGAAGATGATTGTACTGATATTACGATTAGGTACAATGTTAAAAGTTCTTTTCATGAGTTTGATGCATTAGATATCAATGCTCATGAAAAATTTATTTCATCTTTACCACAACTTCCTAACGTAGTTATATCTGCAGTTGGCTCTCTTGGATCACAAAAGGAGGATGAACTTGATACGAAAAAAATGATAAATACTTTAAGGGCTAATTTTGAAGGAGTTGCCGTTATATTTAGTCTCTTTGCGAATATTTTCAAAAAAAGAGGTTATGGTACATTAATTGGAATAAGTTCTGTTGCAGGAGATAGGGGAAGAGGCTCCAATTACATATATGGATCATCAAAAGCAGGACTAACTTCTTTCCTTTCAGGATTAAGAAATAGACTTTATCCTTTTGGAGTTGAAGTAATCACAATTAAACCTGGATTTGTACTAACTAAAATGACATCACATCTTAAACTAAATAAGTCATTAACAACTCATCCACATATAGTTGCTGATTATATTTATTCTGCTTTTAAACGAAAAAAAAATATTATTTATATAGTTCCAATTTGGAAATATATAATGTTAATTATAAAATGTATTCCTGAAAATTTTTTCAAAAGAATGAAACTATAAAATTAAATAATATCTTGAATTATTTTTTTAAAAATGATTTTGAAGCAGTGTACTTAAGTAGTCAAAAAATGAAGATGAAATAAATCTTTTCTTTAGAAACTGATTGCATGGAGTATTACATTAAAAACAATTTTCTGCAGTTAAAAATATTCACACAAGTTATGCCTTTAAGAAAGCGTCGTTAAAAGATCCTTATATAACTAGTTATATTAAGTGGAGCCAAGCGGACTCGAACCGCTGACCCCCTGCATGCCATGCAGGTGCTCTACCAGCTGAGCTATGGCCCCAAATTTCGAAACGTTAATCATATCAACCAATCCAAAGATTTATTTCATAACGTTTATGATTGCTATATTACTTTATAAGAATTGATTATTGAATTTGTTATTTAAAAATGCGTCTAGATATTTACAAGTTGTAGTATCCTTTATAGACCTGTTTTAAAACAATTCTTCGCCTAATTAAATGTTTGATTGGTAATAGAATAGGCTACATATAGAGGAAAAATTAGTAAAGTTCACTTCCTGATATGGAGGGAGATTTTTAACTTTTATTGAACAATGTGACCAAACTTGTCAAGTTATGATCATAACTTAAAAAGTTTTAGTTGAAAACTTCGAAGAAGATTTTGAAAATAGTTAAATTAAAGCTTTGGTAATTTTTAATTAATTAAAAAATAAAAAGCTAATTCATTCAAAAACCTAAATTTGATGTGAGTAATAGTTTAAAATTTTCTACCCTACAAAAAATAGAGTAGAGAAAACAACTTTTTATTTAGTTTACTTTTAATAAGAAAGAAAGACTGGCAATTTGGTTTAAATCCTCTCAATATTATGTCAAATTAATTAATGAATTTAAAACTAAATTTAATTTTAAAAAATTCTATATTCTTATAAAAAAATTTAATCAATTCAAACTGATTTTAAGCTCTGTACCTTTAATACCAAGCATTTAACTTGAGAAAATTCGTTTATTGTTCATTATTTTTATATGTAGCAATAAAGTAAAAATATAAAAATCTCAAAAAAAATTTTTTAAAAGATATCTATATAAAATTGTTTTATAGTAATTTAGAAATTATATTTGAATCTTTTAATATCTTCTTTATATATTTCTGCAACAAGATCTTTTGTTTGATTTGAGTAGTATTTACGAAAATCTGATTCAAATGTTTTGTTTCTTTTTTCTAGTTTCTTATAAGGTTCTTGAACATATTCAAATATATTTTTAATATCTTCATTAAAGGTTTCAATTTTTCCAACAAAATCTACTTCTTGAGGAATAAATAATGTTTGCGGAAGCCAATGGTGATTTTTTACTTTTGTTGTGAAGTATAAAAAGTCTTCAAATCTATTTAAATTTGAACTCGTAATAGATTTAAGTTGATAAATTCTTTTAGGTTGGGTTGTGAACATTTTCCAGTTTGAAACCATTCTGGACCAAGGATTTCTTACGAATGAAAACTTAAAATGGCTATCCAAGGAACCATGATATGTTTTTCTGTAATCTAAGGGATTCTTGTTAAAAAAGAAATTCCTAATAGTTGTTGATGCCGATTTTGGAACATCAAAATAGGCTAATTTTTTCTCCTCATCTATATAAGTAAAAGAATATGGCTTTATATTTTTTATTTTTTTTCTAATCCTCTCCCTTATGGATCTAAAATTTCTTATTGATCTTGCTGAAGGACAATTGCAAGTAACAAATTCACATGGGATATTATTTTTAGCATAATCGTAGAAATTCATTAAATAAATTAATTAATATTTCTATTATACATTTATAAAAAATTTTTTTTAAATGTAAATTTTAAAAGATATCTAAAATTACTAAGAAAAAATTACATTGAGAAGTTGATAAGCATTTTATTAAACTATACTTAAAAAGTATTAAAAAAAAAATGATAAATTTAAGGAATTATTTTATTTTTTTGAGTGAATTTAATAATAAAAACTATGAAATTATTTAATTCAGTAAGAAATAATTTGGTCTTCAGATCTCTTTTATTTAATAAAGAGATATTAATTTTAGCTTTTTTCTTTGCATTAGCTACAAATGTTTGCCAGTACTTTTTTCTTATTGATCTTCCAGGAGTTATTGAATCAGGTTTATATGATGAAAGTGTTAATTTAAAATTAATTTCTTCCAAGGTTTGGACTGTTTTACTTGTATGTATATTTGACCTTTCATATAGATACACTAGCAAAATTTTATCAGCCAAAGTAACTTCCAAAGTTTCAAGTTCAATTATTGAATTTTACTCTTCTATAAAATTAAGTGAATTTCAAATAAAAGGTAAAGATAAGATATATGCATTGGCAACTTCTTACTTAGAAAGAGTGGTTAACTCTTTGATTAAACCATTGCCTGACATTTTAAATTCCATACTTTCGATATCAATAAGTTTTTATATAATTTTTTATAATGTAGGTCCATTAGCAATATATTTATCAATAATTCTTTTTTTTGTACTTGGTTTTATATTCTTTTTTACTAGAAAACTTACATTAAAATATGGAAAAATTAGTGCGAATTTAACAGAATCAATTTTTACCATTACAAACTTCTTCCTTGGCAATATAAAGGAAGTATTAATTAATAAAAATCCTTATTTTTATTCGCGACCTTTATCAAAATACTTTTATAGAAAGACTTTATCTGAAGGTAAAGCTGAATTTATATCTAATGGTCCACAAGTACTTATTCAAACATTGATTTATTTAATGGCAATTTTATTACCATTATTTTTTGTGAATAATTCCTATATAGACAAAAATATTTTTATCCCATCCTTAGCAACAATTTTGTTGGCCGGACAGAAAATCCCAAAGTTAGTGATGCGACTTTATAGAACTACATTGTCCTTTATAAATATATGGCCAACTTATATACTTTTCGAAACTGATAGAAATTATGATATTGATAAATTCAATTTATCTGATAATAAAATTTTTAATTCAGAATCATCATTAACTAAATCTAAAATTAAAAAGCTAGATAGTATAAATATTTCCAAATTATTAATTGGATATTCAACAAGTAATCCTGTTATTTATATAGATTCTTTGAATATAAAAGCTTTTTCTTCATTATTAATAAGTGGTAAAAGTGGATCTGGTAAAACAACTTTTTTAGAAACATTAATAGGACTTAGAGCACCCTTAAAGGGTAAAACCAGTTTTTTAGATAAAAATAATAATTTAATTAAAGAATTTTCCTCGATTTCTTATATTCCTCAGTCATTTAATTTACCGGCTTCAACAATTATAGATTGCTTAGCTTTTACAAATCCAGTACTAAAAAGTTATAAAGAAAATTATTTGATTCAATCTAAAATAAAAAATATTTTAAAAATTTGCCTGATTTGGGATGAATTCGTTTTTTCTCTGAATGATTTACAAATTAATTTAGGTAATGGATGTTATAACTTGAGTGGAGGACAAAGGCAACGTTTGGCTATAGCTCGTTCTCTACTATTTGATTCACAAATAATAGTTTTTGATGAAGCAACTGGCGCTTTAGATAAAAATACCGAACTAAAGTTAATTGGAAATATTTTATCTCAAATCAAAAATAAAACTTTTATTATGGTTTCTCATAGTAAACAATTATTTCCTTTGTTTGATTTAAATTATTCTTTTGATTAATTCTAACTTATTCTTAATTCTTTAAAAATTACATTTCAGAAATGCCTTGTTTTTAAGATAATATTATAAAAGGATTATATTTGAAACAAAATTGAAAAAGATAATAAAAAAATTTTCTAATCTTAAAGTAAAATTTCTGAGATTTATAATTTGTTTTTCTAAAAATTATATTAATAAATTGAGGAAGGATTTATTAAAAATAAAATCTGAGAATAAAAGTTTTAACTTAGAATACTCTAATAATAAAAAAAGAAAGAAATTATTTTGTGTTCTTGAGCAAGGGTGTGAAAAAAATAATACTTTAACTGAAGAAAATAGGAAAATATTTACTACGGAATATAGTGATTTTTTCAGACTAAATTGGAAGAATGATTTAAGTGATAAATCGGCAAATATTTTTGGTGAAAATATTTGTTTTAGTGAAGGTAGGAACTTACTTTATAAAGAAACAAGAGGTAAATATGATTATTATGTTTTTATTGACGATGATATTCTGATCAAAAGTAAAAATAATGAGTCTGTTGCCTTAACATTAAAAAAACAATTATTGGATAACTTGCCTATTCATGCAAGCATTCCCAATGATTGTTGGCCTAATCTTTTAGGTAAATATGATAAAGCAATATTTCCAATGAAAGGAGGGGATGTTTGTGTTCAAATTTTTAGATCTGATTATGCTGAAATAATTTTTCCTGTTTGGTTTGATGGAGCTCATGGAGCATTATGGTATTCTCAATTCATAGCTCATATTCTTTTCCCAGATAGATCTATTTATCTTAATAAATTAGAGGCATTTAATACAAGACACCAGGAGCAGTTTTTTATAAAGGGAAAAGTAAATAAAAGAAAAAAGGAGGTAAAAAGGCTCTTTAGAAATAAACTTAAAAGTATTAGATTAAAAATATTGTTTAGTTTATGGAAAGATTACTCTAAATCAAATTTAATAATAGATAGTCAAAATAAATATAATAAAGTGAATTATAAATTGGATTTTTCAAAAATAAAAGAACTTATTAAATAGAATTATTATTAATAATTTTTAAATTTGTGAAATTAATAAGATAGAATATTAATCATGAATTTAATCTAAAATAGGTTTTTTAATTATAAATAATAGATATATAAAATCAAATGCTAAAAACAAAAAAGTGGATTTATTTAGATCTAGAAAAAACTGGTTGTACATTCCTTAGGGAAAAGTTTTTTAAAATATATTCTGATGAAATCTTTGAAGAAAAAGATAAACACTCACCTCAAAAAGTATTTACACTAGTTCCAAAAATAATTACTATAAGGGAACCAGAATCTTATTATTTTTCTCTTTGGTCTTATGGTTTAGATAAAAAGGGGGGATTTTATAATTTGATGAAATTATTTTATCCAGAGAAAATAAGTATTTTATATGAGTACAAAACAAGGGATTCTTTCTCTTATTTTTTAGATTTCGCCTTAAATATTTCTTCTAGATATCCTCAAAGAAGTTATTCTAGAAAAGATATTAGAAACTATTTACTTAATACTCTTAATTTAAATTCACTAAATTTTTTTAAAAATAAAAAAAATTCATATGACGAGGCCTATTTTTTAAAAGATGAGTGGATTCCAAAATCTAGTGATATTTATACTGCCAGAATATTAAGTATGTTGATACCTTTATCAAATAGAAATACTTTCTCTAAAGATTTAAAAGCTGATTTATCTTATGAAAATCTCAAAAATAATTTAGCAGATTATATGCCTGAAGTTATTTTAAGAACAGCCTCATTAAATTCAGATTTTTATAGGTACTTTAACGAAAATAAGTTAAACTTTCTTAATTTACCTGAAGGATGGCAACAGATTTTTCCCCTTAATTCATCTCCAATTAATAAATCAAATCTTTCATCTAGTAAATCTAGCCTAAAAGAAATAGATAAATATTTATCAAACTACCATAAAAGTCTAATAAACTATAAGTCAAATATTTCAAGATTACTTTTAGAAAAAGCTGAAGCAAAAATTAATTAATATTAATAGGAAATTTTAATTAAGTATTAAAATTTATCTTTATCTGCATATGTAGTATTCTTTATAAATCAAAAGTTTATGATTTTATTGGAAAATAAATCTAAAAAACCTGTTTTATTAATTGCATGGAAGCGACCAGAACACTTAAAAAAGGTAATTAAATCCTTGCGTTTCTATCAGCCTTCAAAAGTTTATTTTGCTTGTGACGGGGCAAGAGAAGATATTGAGGAGAAGATAAAAGTAGAAAAAACTAGAAGCATTATTGATAATGAGGTAGATTGGCCTTGTAAAATATACAAATTAATTAGAGATAGAAATAAGGGATGTAAAATAGCTGTCTCAGAAGCAATAAGTTGGTTCTTCTCCGAAAATGATGAAGGAATTATCTTAGAAGACGACTGCGTTCCTAATCCTTTTTTTTATAATTATTGCGAAGAACTACTAAATAGATATAGAAATAACAAGAATATTATAAGTATTAGTGGAAATAATTTTCAAGAAGGTAATTTTATAGGTGATGGAAGTTACTATCTTAGTAAATATACTCATATATGGGGTTGGGCAAGCTGGAGTGATAGATGGAGCTTGTATGACATAAATATTAAGAATTGGCCTGATTTTAAAAAAACAAAAAAGTATAAAGAACTTTTTAATTCATCAAGAGAGAGAAATTATTGGAGAAAAATATTTGATAATTTATTTTTTAATGAAAAACCAAATACTTGGGATTATCAATGGCTTTTTACAAGTTTTTTTTATAATATGAACACAGTTCTCCCGAACACTCCCCTAGTAGAGAATATTGGTTATGACAATGATTCTACCCATATTTTTTCTGATAGAGAATTAAAAAAACAAATCTCTAATGGAAATAAATTACAATTGGTAAAAAAATTAAAAGAACCTAAATCACTTGAAAGATCGTTAGTCGCAGACAAATATTCATTCGAAAACCACTATAGTAAAAATTTATATCGCAGAATTATTGATAAATTGTTGAATTGAATTTTTAAAATAAGATTTGTATAATAATTTGATATAAATAAGTTATTAAATAAATTATGATAAAGCACAATGAATAAAAATATTAAATATGATGGTCACGAGGATGAATATGAAAAATGTCTTACAGACGAGAAGCGCAAGAAGATTGCTGATACATGGATGAAGAAAGGGAGTTTAGATAGATGGAGACATGAAAGAATGTTGAAATTATTAGATCCGATTTTAAGAGATAAAACATTAAAGTGGCTTACAATCGGAGACGGAAGATATGGAACTGATGCTAATTACATTTTAGAAAAAGGATGTGATGTTCATGCTACAGATATTTCCGACAAATTACTTAAAATTGGAAGTGAAAAGGGTTTTATAAAATCTTATAGTGCAGAGAATGCAGAAAATTTAAATTTTGAGGATGAATCATTTGATTATGTTCTAATTAAGGAGGCTTTTCATCATTTACCTAGACCTTGGATGGGCCTTTATGAAGCTTTTAGAGTTTGCAGAAAAGGAGTTATACTTATTGAACCTTCAGATAAAAAAGGACTATACAAATATTTGTCAAGCTTTTTAAAGTTAATTCTTGGAAGAAAAAACTTGGTACACTCTTTTGAAAAAATTGGTAATTATGTATATTCTATAAATAGCTTAGAGCTAGAAAAATTTTTATTAGGCATGCACTATAGAGATATAGCTTTTAATCAAGTTATCGATGCTTATATTCCTGGGATTGAAAAAATCAATATAAAAACAAAAAATCCAAAGGAAAGATTAATAATAATAAAATTGAAATTACAAATTTTCTTCAAACAAATTTTGCGAATTTTAAAAATTGGACACAAAGGTTTAATAGTATCAATTTTATTCAAAGAATCACCAAATCATAAATTTATAGATGATATGGAGAACATTAAATGGTTATTTAAAAAACTTCCTAAGAACCCTTATATCTAATTTTATTTTTAAGGAATTTTGTATTTTGTCAAATTTATTTTTCTAAATGGTCTAAATCTTTCAATTAAATTGAGGATAGCCCAAAAGATTAAATAAAAAACTGACTTGAGCAGATTACAATTTAACTCAATATAAAAAAAATTAAATAATCTTATGATTGACTTTGCTTTGTTTTTAGACCTTTGTTTATTACTTACTCTGTAAAATGCACACGTTTGATCAACTAAGATTGATTGAAAACCTCTATTTTTTATAAATTCACACCATAAGAAATAATCTTCTGGCCTACATTCTTTAAATTGAAAATCACCAATTATTTTTCTATCGATCATGACTGTTAAAAGAGGCATATGATTTTTTGGTAAGATATTTTTTTGGCAAATTAATTTAGGCGGTTTGATTTCTTTAATTATCGTTTGATTTGTTTTTTTTTGGAACCTCAAGTAATTTGTATGAGTTAACGCATATTGACAGTAGGCTCTTTTGTTTAGTGATAATTCTAAAAAGTCATTACTCCATAAATCGTCAGAATCAAGAAAACAAATAAATCTCCCCTTAGATTCTTTTATCCCTAGATTTCTTGCATTTACTACCCCTCTATTTCTTTTTATTTTCTTAATAACAAATCTTTTATCAGAAGATACTTTTTCAATAATTTTTTCTAGAGAGTCATCGGTTGAATTATCGTCAATTATTATGCATTCAAAATTTTGTATTGTTTGATTTAATATTGAATCTATTGTCTCTAAAATAGTTTTAGATGAATTATATGAGGGTAATATGATAGAAACTTTTTCCATTATTTGAATTTCTATATTAATTTTAAAATGATATTTTCAATTATCCCAATTTTTAATTTTTGTACATAAACAAAATAATCATAACTCCAAGTAGGTATTAAAAATTTAAGAATAATAATAAACTTTTTCAAATTGCTGAGATACTTATTTTTTAGTTGAATTTTTACCTGTTTAAGAGTTGGTTTTGATGAAGAAACACCACCAATATAAAATTTTGAAACTGGTGCATTTATAAATCTAAATGCTTCTGATGATTTTAATATATCCTTTTTCCAAACAGCATCAGAGACTATATAACAATCCTCTTTGAAATAATTATTTTTTGCTAGGAATCTAGAAACTATTATGCTTTGATGATTTGGCTGCATTATTTTAAGCCATGAATTTATATTTTTTACTTGATTACCAGGAATTCTCCATGAAATACCCAACTTAGTTTTTATTTCTGCCTGACCAAAACAAAAAGAGGATCTTTTATTTAAAGAATTTATACCTTTATAAAGATTAGAAATAGAGTGGTTATTATAAAACTCATCACCAGAGTTCATAAAAATGAGGTTTCCCCCATTTGCTTTTCTGATCCCATAGTTCATTGATGGATATATACCAAATACATTTTCTTTAGTTGCGTTTAAGTGGATTATAGTTATTTTTTTATTGAGCAAAAAAAATTTTTTTTTAATAAAAAGTTCATTAATTAAAAAGTTTTCAATATTGGAACCATCAATAATTAATAATTCTATGAAACCCTCAAATGCCTGCTTATTTATAGAGTTAAGTGTTTTAACTAGTTCATAATTATTATCTTTAGTAAGAGTTATTACTGTTACAGAATAAATTCTATTACTCATAAAATTTATAAAATTACTTCTATTATATAAATTCTTTTAGCTAAAACTTTTATGTAAATAATATAAATAAAATTAATAAACTCTTTACAAATTTTTGCTATTAATAAAGTTAAGGACTTAATTGGTAAATAGATTGAATATTGTTCAACTTTCTTCATCTGATAAAAATGGCGGTGCAGCAAAAGCTGCCTTTAGATTAAATGAATCGTTGATAAATTTCAGACAAGATTCTCTAAATTCATTTATGAGAGTTTCTAATCAAACAGATGATCATTATTCAATATTATCTCCCAAATTAAAAATTAACAAATTATTAAGTACTTTTCGTTCTGCTTTAGGTTCTTATATAAATACTTTCCAAAAATCCCACAATCCAACAAAACATTCTTGTTGTTTTTTGCCAAGCTTATTACCTCAAGAACTAAATAATAGTTTTTTTGACTTAGCCCATATACATTGGGTCCAGTCTGAAATGATTTCAATAGAGGGAATAGGAAAAATAAAAAAACCAAAAGTCATGACTCTGCATGACTGTTGGGCTTTCTCTGGGAGTGAACATTTTCCTCTCGATTTAGAGGATAAAAGATATAAGCAAGGATATTTTAAAAGCAACAAAAACATTAATAACAAAGGTTTGGATTTAGATAGGTGGTGTTGGAATAGGAAAAAAAAGGTATGGAAAAAACCTTTTCAATTGGTAGCACCAAGCAATTGGATGGCAAATATGGCAAAAGATTCCGCATTAATGCATAACTGGCCTGTAAAAGTAATACCTAATCCGCTCCCAACTAATGTATACAAACCATTTGATAAATTATTGGCAAGAGATTTACTCGAATTGCCAATCGACAAAAAGTTGATAATGTTTGCAGCTAATTCAGGAACAAGAGAAAAGAGAAAAGGCTGGGATTTATTTTATAAAGCCATTAAATATTTAGAGACAAAATTAGATAATTTCGAAATAGTAATTC
>MDSV01115900.1_pt1 | contig 16439 bp, 12 predicted proteins | sample 810851 | NCBI WGS metagenome assembly MDSV01 (sample SAMN05326640, study PRJNA326480) | marine metagenome | isolation source: seawater | place: Atlantic Ocean: North East | collected 2012 | reverse complement strand
TTTCATTTTACACATTGCAGCACCTGGTTTAAATAAAAATGATTTTGAATTAAGTATTGAAAACAAAGTTTTATCTATTGAAGCTGTTAAAGACCAAAATAATGATGACTTTACTAGACAAGAATTTGATTACAACTCATTCAAAAGAACTTTTAGCATTCCAAAAACAGTGGAAAAGTCAAAAATAAGCGCCTCTTATACCAATGGAGTTCTCAATATAACACTACCCAAAACTAAAGATGCGTTAACTGAACCTAAAAAATTAATAAAAATTAAGTAAATTTTAATATTGAAATATTAGGTAAAAACCCTCTTAATAGAGGGTTTTTTTTTGCAAAATATTTATGATATTTATAACATGATTGAAGTTTTAATTATCTCCATTTTTGCATGTTTAATAGCAATTCTTACCTTTTTTTCAGGTTTTGGACTTGGAACACTCCTAACACCAGTATTAATAGTTATATTTCCTGCTGAACTAGCCATTACACTGACCGGAATTGTTCATTTAGTTAATAATATTTTTAAGTGGCTTCTTGTAAGAAAAAAAGTTGATTGGTCAATTGTTATAAAATTCGGAGGACCCGCAATAATAGCTGCATTTATTGGAGCATATCTTCTTTTTACTTTTAAAAATCTAGATATAAACTATTCCTATACTTTATTTGGAAAATCAATTGAACAAAACCTACTTAAAATAATCATTTCAATAATATTATTTTTTTTCACTTTGACTGAACTCATACCAAAGGCATATGATCAAAAATTTGACGCTAAATGGTTGCCTATTGGAGGTTTACTTAGTGGTTTCTTCGGAGGTCTTTCAGGAATTCAAGGAGCTCTAAGAAGTGCATTTTTAATTAAAATAAATCTTTCTAAAGAATCTTTTATAGCAACAACTATAACAATATCAACCTTAGTTGACTTTTCAAGAATTGGAGTTTATTTCTCCAAAATAAATATTTTGGAAACATCAAATCAATTCCATTTATTAATTTTCACTTGTCTTGGAGCTATTACTGGAAGCATAATTGGGAATTTCATGCTTAAAAAAACCACAATTACGTTTGTTCAAAAATTAGTAAACATATGTTTGTTGATTTTAGCAATTAGTCTAGCAATAGGAGTTATCTAAATCTATATATCAAATTAAAAAACTACTTTTTGGGTTTAATTCTATTTAATAGATTTTTTCCAGTAACTGCACTGGCTGTTAATAGACCAGAAAACAATGCACCACCTACTCCTGCAGTCACAATATCTTGACCTGTAAGGAAAAAATTTTTTATTTGTGTTTTTGGCTTTAAAAAGGTTTGATTAAAACGACCAGGATTATGATCAATTCCATAAAGCTCACCCTTTTTATAATTAACAAAGTTTTGAGTGGTCAGAGGACTTGAAAGCTCATAATGATCTACTTTATCTTTTATATTTGGAAGCTGATGAAATAGGCAATTTAAAAGCCTTTGAGCTATTTTTTCTTTTAAATTATCGTATTCATCCCCCCTATTCATCCATCTCGTATCCTCCCATTTAGAAAAGACCTCGTAAGGTAAAAGAGTAATCACATCAATAGTACTTTTTCCCGGATATCTTTTATTCCATGAAGGGTCCTTGGATGAAGGAAAAGAAATATAAACCAATGGAAATGGTGCATCAATATCATTTAAATACTCATCTACACATTGATCATGACTTCCTTTATCTGGATATATCCAAAGGTTATTTTTGGGTAGATTTAAATCTTCTGGAGATCCATTTAGACCTATATATAAACATCCATGAGAAACAGAGGGATTAATTTTATTTAACTTTGAATTAAGCTTGTGTTGTTGATTGACTTTTTCAGGAATCAATTTTTCATATGTATTAAAAACTCCGGTTCCACTAATTATTGTTTCGGCATAAAACTCTTTACCATCATTCATTTTAACGCCAGTAGCAGTATTATTTTTTACAATAATTTCTTGAACCTCTGCATTAACTAAAATTGTTCCTGATGAATTTTCTATAACTGGATCTATTGTTTCTAAAATTCTCGAAGAACCACCAATTGGAAAACTACCTCCATCAAAATAGTGCTTAACCACAGAAGCATGCATTGCAAAACTACTCTGTTTGGGAGGAAGACCATAATCTCCATATTGAGCTGTGAGAACTTTTAAAAGCTCATCATTTTTAGTAATCTTTGATAAAACCTCATAAGTTGTTTGGTTAGAATATTTTAAATAATCTTTTCTCATAAAACGACCTATAATAACATCAATGAAATTTGGAAGAACCTTACTCATATAAAACTTACTCGTAGCTTTATTTGAAGAAAAAATAAGATCAATATAATTTTTAATTGAAGATTCTTCATCTGGAAAATATTCAACTAATTTATTTCTGAAATTTTTGACTCCTTTAACAAAATCATACTTTTTTTTACCAATAATTATCCTATCATAAACAGGACCCATATCAGCCCATTTAAGATTTGAATTCGTGATATAATCAAATAGCAATCTAATAGCGCTATTCTTCCTTTGAACTTCTCCTATATAATGAATGCCAACATCCCATTCATAACCTCTTCTTTTAAAAACATGAGTAAATCCTCCAGCTGTATAATGTCTTTCTAAAACTAGAACCTTCTTACCCTCTTTTGATAAAATTGCTGCAGTAGACAAACACCCAATTCCCGAGCCAATCATTATAACATCATAATGTTCTTCTATATCATATTTTTTTTTATAAGATTGAATCATTTAAAAATAGTTTTTAGGTTAGAAGTTGTTCAAAAAATCCTCCAATTTCTTTTTCTTTATCAATGAAATGTATTTCTAATATCCATTCTCTTTTATTTCCATTTTTATCTGGAGCATGCATGTCAATATCATTTTTTGGATGAACATAATTGGTTTTATCTTCTTTTTCTAATTTTTCATGAGGAAAGTGACCAATTAAATGTCCAGCAATTTCACCTCCAAACTCCCAATCATAACTTTTGGCATTTTTAACTGCATAATCATAAAGTTCAGCGCCGGTAATATACTTTTGTGAAATAAAAAAATCCCTACAATCCTTCCATGCTTTGGAAATATCATTCATAAGCTTAATTTTAAATTTATCCTTTCCTATCACATATGTTCTTCCATAATCAGCTTCCCATTCGTCAAATATGGGCCCAAAATCAATAAATAAAATATCATCTTCTTGTATTATTAAATTCTCAGGATTCTCCTTGTATGGCTTTAAAGTGTTCTTTCCAGCTCTAACAATTCTTTTATGCCAGTATTTTTTTATTCCATACATTTCATAAGCAAGTTTGAAAATATTATCATTAAGCTCGTTTTCTGACTTTCCTGGACATATTAGACCTCTATTACTAATCTGATCAAATAAAAAGGAAGCTTTTTTTTCAGCCTCTATTAATCGCAATTTAGCCTCGTTCATCAATATAATTTATTTAAATTAATGATTATTTTTTTAGATGATGAATAAAAAAAATACATATGTAATTTCACTAATATTTGCTATTATAATTTGTTATACATCTTATGTTTATTTTGGAATATTTTTATTCATATTTATACCACCACTAATTGTATACTTTTTGAATAAAAGAAAAGATAACTAACTGATGATGAATTTAAATACAATAAAAACTAAATATGATAAAAAAATTACATTTCAGAAGTATCATGGTTAATTACACTTGAAATTTCAGTTATTTCTGTTGCAGGAACTCCTGATCTTTCACTATGCTCCATTATTAAATCTTTAGAACTTGACTGATAAACACAAAAAATACAATCTCCAGCAACATAACTTTCAACTTGATTTATATTTTTTCCTTCGGATCTCATTGCGGTCAGAACGGATTCTGAATTCTTTCCAGCTGCATCTAAATCATCAGCAGGAGCTCCTGATATACCAGGCATTTCTCTTTTTATCAAATATTTATTCATCTTTTATTATTTATAGGGTTATTGAATTTTATATAAGTTATAAATAATTTTTATAAACGTAATATCTATAAATTAAAAAAGAGATTATTCTTAAAAAGACTTATCGAACTCTTAAACCATAAAAAGCAATGTACAGAAAACACAATAGTGGAAGTATAAATGAAAAATTCACCTCAGAAACACCTAAGATAATTATATCTGCTACACCTCTTCCGCCAAAATCAATAATCATTCCTTGAAGTTTTGGCAAAAGTGCACTGCCTACTATAGCCATAACCAAACCAGCTGAACCTATTTTAGATTGCTCCTCAGTTAAGTTTTCAAGGGAAATTCCATAAATTGTTGGAAACATTAAAGAAATAAAAAATGAAACAAATACCAAACTATAAAGACCAACAAGACCTGTTATAAAAATAGCTCCTAAAATAAAAAAAACTGCAAATAATGAGAAATACATTAGTAGTTTTCCAGAACTCATAAACCTCAACAAATAAGTACCTATGGCTCTACCTATTGTAAATAGAATAAAAGCTGCCATTTGATAATACCCAGCAGTAACACTGTCGACTCCAATCCCTTCAGCATATTGGTAAATATATGTCCAACACATAACCATAGCACCCACATTTAAAAACTGAGCTAATACACCAAAAATATACTTTCGATCATTAGCTAAAGTGGAAAATGTTTTGCTAATGCTAGGAATTCCTTTCTTATCCTGATAATGAGGCATTTTAATAGTCGCAAATAATACAAAAACAACAATTATTACTAGACCTAAAATGACGTAAGGATTGCGAATGACTAATAAATCAGATGTTTTAATCAATATTTTAGAGGCTTCATCTAATACACTAAAGTCTAAAATATCGTCAGATTGCAATTTTTTTAACACAAATTGTTGGGCAACAACTAGGCCCACAATAAGCCCTAATGGATTAAATGCTTGCGCTAAATTTAAACGCTGAGTTGCAGTTTCCTTATCTCCCAAAGCCAAAATATATGGATTCGCTGCTGTTTCTAAAAATGCTAGTCCAAATGTTAAAACATAAAGTCCCAAACAAAAGAACCAGAACTTTTCAGATAATGCAGCTGGATAAAACAATAAAGCACCGGTAGCATACAAACCTAAGCCAATTAAAATACATGTTTTATAAGAATATTTCCTCATTAACATTGAAGCAGGTAATGCCATACAAAAATAACCTCCGTAAAACGCCATTTGAACCCATGCTGCTTGAGAATTAGAAAGTTCTAAAACTTTTTTAAAAGCTTGTACCATTGGGTCGGTAACTGCATTAGCAAAACCCCAAAGTATAAATAATGAGGTGACCAAAATAAAAGGAACTAGAATTTTTTTAGAAACAACTTCTGGTTTTTCATATTTATTCATGTAGATGATTTAATTGAATTTTATTAATAGGTTAGTTTTTTTTAGTTAGTGAAAAAGGTCTAGATACAGAGGAAACTCCAAAGTTTTTGTTTGGCTTATCATTCATCTTAAATATTAAACTACCTCCTTTTTGGATATCATTGTAGTCAATCCATGTCTTATCATGATTTACTCCATTTAACTTAACAGATTGAATATAATGACTATTAAACTTATTATCTTCTGCCTTAATTGTAAATTTATTTCCATTTTTTAAATTCATTGTTGCCTTCTCAAAAAGGGGACTACCAAAAACATATTGTGGTACACCGGGTGTAACAGGATAGAAACCTAAGGCACTAAAAACATACCAAGCTGAGGTTTGACCATTATCTTCATCTCCACAATATCCATCTGGGGTAGCAGAATATAATTTTTTCATGACATATCTAACTTTATCCTGAGATTTCCAAGGTTGTTTAGCATAATTATAAAGATATATCATGTGTTGTATTGGTTGATTTCCATGTGCATAATTCCCCATGTTTACAATTTGCATTTCTCTAATTTCGTGAATAGTAAATCCATAATAGGAATCATCAAATTTTGGAGGCATTGTAAATACTGAATCTAACTTTTGAGTGAATTCTAAATCTCCGCCCATTAAATCAATAAGACCCTGGATGTCATGAAATACTGACCAAGAATAATGTAAACTATTACCCTCAGTAAAAGCATCCCCCCATTTTAATGGATTAAAAGGAGATTGAAATGTTCCGTCTTGATTCTTTCCTCTCATCCACTTAGTCTCAGGATCAAAAAGGTTTATATAATTTTTAGATTGCTTTAAGAATCGTTTTGAAATTTTCTTTTTATTCATCTTTTCAGCCATTGCTGCTATTGTAAAATCTGCATAAGCATATTCAAGCGATCTTGCTGCATTTTCATTAATTCCAACATCATAAGGAACGTAACCTAATCTGTTATAATAACCTACACCTTCTCTTCCAACAGATTTTGCAGGACGCCCTTCATTTACATTAGCATTTTTAAGTACGGCCTCTAAAAGAATTTTTTCATCCTTTTTATTCATATTACCTTTTAAATAAGCATCCGCAATTATTGGAGCCGAGTTTGATCCAATCATAATATCGCGATGACCGGGACTTGCCCATTCTGGAAGCCAACCTGATTCCTTATAGGTGTTAGCAAGACCTTCCATGATTTGCTTATTAAGGTCTGGATACATTAAGTTAAAAAATGGGAAAACAGCTCTAAAAGTATCCCAAAAGCCATTATCAGTAAACATATAACCAGGTAAAACTTTTCCATTGTATGGGCTATAATGAACAACCTTGCCTGCTTCATTTATTTCATAAAACTTTCTAGGAAACAATAAAAGTCTATACAGACACGAATAAAATGTACGAATATTATCAACGTTTTCATCTTCAACTAATAATCTTTGAAATTCATTCTCCCATGATGATTTAGCTTCTGACTTGATAATTTCAAAAGATTTTTTTCCGATTTCTTTTTGTAAGTTAAGTTCTGCTTGTTGTAAACTAATAAATGAGGATGCTACCTTCACATTCACCTCTTCACCCAATTTAGTTTCAAAACCAATGATAGCTCCAACATGATCTCCTTTACTTTCAGTAATATTTTTTTTCAATTTCCAATTATCAGTCCAAGTATGTTTCCACTTAAAATCTTTATCAAAAACTGCAACAAAATAATTATGAAAATTTTCTGGCACACCTCCATTATTATTTCTAACGTAACCAATAATTTTTCTTTCTTCAGGTATTATTGTTACCATGGAACCTTTATTAAAAGCATCAAGAATAATGTAAGAAGAATCATTTTCAGGGAAAGTAAATTTAAAAATTGCAGCTCTTTCTGTGGGGGCTACCTCAGCAGAAATATCATAATCTGCTAAATAAGTTTTATAGTAATATGGTCTAGCTTCTTCTGCTTTGTGAGAGAACCAAGAGGCTCTTTCGTCTTCTTGATATTTAAGTTCACCCGTTACAGCCATAAGAGAAAAAGATGCATAATCATTAAGCCACGGACTTGGCTGATGAGTCTGTTTAATTCCCCTTATAGTTTCATCATCATATTTGTAGGCCCAACCATCTCCCATCTTAGCGGTTTGTGGCGTCCAAAAGTTCATCCCCCATGGTGTTGCAATGGCTGGGTATGTATTTCCATTTGAAAGACTAAATTTAGAGTCAGTTCCCATTAATGGATTTACTAGATCAACTAAACTAGAATATTGTGAGTTATTTATTGTAGTGATTTTCTTATCTACTTCTACTGTACAAGAAATGGATGATAACAGAAAAACAGTTGTTATTATTTTTTGAATTTTTTTTATCATATTGTTTTATAGTTTAAAATTTGTCTCGGTTAAAAAAAACCAAAACTATACTTTTTAAGTTAATTCTATACTCTATCATAATCATCTTCAATTCTAACTATATCATCCTCCCCAAAGTAAGTCCCCGTTTGAACTTCAATAAAAATAACTTTTTCTTGTTGTTTATTTTCAATACGGTGCTTAACACCTTGTGGTATTAATATAGTTTGACCTTCTCGGTAATCATTTTTGATTCCATCAAGAGTTATTGTCCCTACACCTTGAACAATAGTCCATGCCTCTGATCGCTTGTAATGATATTGATAAGATAGTCTACCTCCAGGATCAACTTCTATTCTTTTTAGTTTGTAAGTGGGTTGATCATGTATCACAAAAAATCGTCCCCAAGGACGTCCCTCATTTTCAATAGATATCATTTTGTGTATTTTTTAAATTATAGTTTTCCATCATGATAAGTCTTTTATTTATAAGTAACAATCTAAAGTATTTATGAAACAAAATAAGTTTATCAATTTATTTAAATTTTAGTAGCCGAATAAATTGAAATTGCCCTCATAATATATGAGGGCAATTTTAAACAAATCAACTTAAATAAAAACAAGGATATGAATTATTCAATTTCAAATATCCTATTCTAATAACCAGGATTTTGCACCAAATTAGGATTCACATCTAATTCAGGTTGTGGTATTGGTAAAAATAATTTTTCAGCTGTAGCTTGATAACCCAAAGACGCACCGGTATCATCTGTAAGACCATTTAAATACTGAGCCATAGCCGTGTCATCGTTAAAATATCTTTTCAAATCCCAATAGCGATTAAATTCAGCTACTAATTCCAATCTTCTATCCTTTAATATAGCAAGTTTAACCTCTGCTTGAGATATAGCTGAAGATGGGGCAAGTTCTGCTCTAGCTCGAACTTGATTAAGTAGTGTTAATGCCTCTGCTGTCTGACCTGTAGCGTTAAGAGCTTCAGCTCTTAACAAAATAATATCTGCCAAACGAAGTAACATTACGTTCCAAGCTCCAAAAATTTCACCAGATCTACCCATTTTATACATAAAACTAACAGGTGAATCAGGTCCGTAACCATAATTAGGCTGAGTTATTAATGTACGGTCATTAACAGTTATGACAGTTGACCATTTTCTAACGTCATCACCCATTTCGTCGTAAGCAGCTATTAAATCTGTAGTAATAGTATTAAATCTGTGGTATGCAACTTCCCAACTGGATCCGGGTTTACTTCCTTCATATTGTGAAAAATCACCAGGGGGAAGCATTTGTAGTGGGTGATATGATGCTACATTTCCATCTGGTACATGTTCCATTTCTAATATAGACTCTCGCGAGTAATCATGTTCACCATCAAATAAATGATCAAATACTGGTAACAATTCATATACACCACTATCGATAACTTTTCCAGCATATTCTGCGCATTTAGTATAGTCAGAAGTTTCTGCATAAACTTTAGCCAACATTGCTTGAGCAGCTCCTCTAGTTGCTCTTGTTCTTGTTAAAAAATTAGTTGAATGCTCTTTAGGTAATAAACTTTCAGCCATCAGTAAATCTGATTCAATTTGAGAATAAGTTTCAGCCTCAGTTGATCTAGATTTAAATAAATCAGAATCATTTGTTGATAATTGTAATGGTACTCCTCCAAAAATTCTTACCAATTGAAAATAGTTAAAAGCTCTAATAAAATATGCTTGTCCAAGTATTGAATTCTTGGATGCTTCTGAAAAGTTAGGATCTTCAATTCCAGGAACATTATCAAGTACTGAATTTGCACCTGCAATGTATCTGTAGGGCTGAGACCATGCATATCCTAATGGCTCATATGCTGAAGCATTTGGACTATGTAGTTCATGAGTAATAAAGTCAGCTACAAAACCACCATGGGTATTATCTGCTCTCATATCACTAAAAACAGTATGTTGCCATTTATAGTAGTGTTGACTCATTTGTGCTGGTTCGCCATAAACTGCACCTATTGCAGCCTCTGCATCAGACTGAGTTTGATATGAGCCCTCTGCAGATAGCTCATTTAGAGGAATCTTTTCTAGAAAATCATCTGGCGAACAAGATGAAATAGCTAACATTAGTAATGTTACTATTACTAGCTTTAAATTATTATTGTAATACATATTATTATTTTTTTTAAAAATTATTGTTTGATTTTTCATTTGAGATATTTTTAAAATTCAACATTAAGTCCCAACGTAAACGTTTTTGCTTGCGGGTATGACCCATAGTCTACTCCCTGAGTAAGGGCAACAGAATCTACTCCTCCTAAGCTTCTATTCACTTCAGGGGAATAACCTGAATAATCAGTAATAGTAATCCAGTTTTTAAGATTTGCATAAACACTTAATCTTGTAAAATTCAGCTTATCAATAATATCATTTTCAAAATTGTATGATAAACTAATATCTCTTACTCTCAAGTATGAACCGTCTTCCACCCAACGTGAATTTATACCTCCATTATTATTAGCATCAACGACAGTTACCCTTGGAATATCAGTTATATCTCCTGCATTTCTCCATCGTCTAACAATATCTGCAGATTGATTTTCTGGAAATCTCATTGACTCAAGGTTTTGCTTTCCATTGTTATAGATGTCGTTTCCAGAAACACCATCAATCACAACATTCAAATCCCAATTTTTATAGCTAAACTCATTAATAAAACCATAAGTAAAATCTGGCATTGGGTTTCCAATAACCTGCTTGTCAGCTGCAGTTATTCCGGCGACACCATCATTGTCTGTAAAAATTAAATCTCCTGTTTGGGGATCAACTCCCTCACTATTCCATCCCCAAAAACTGGCCAACGGAAGGTCATTCTTAGTAATCTGAAGATTCCCACCTCCATTTTGTAAGAATGTTGAAAATATTGTTGTATTCTCAGGAATTCCCAAAACCATATTTTCATTGAAAGATATATTAAACAGTGTATCCCAATTAAAATCACCTTTATTAATTAAACTAGCATTTACAGCAAACTCAAATCCTTTATTTTCAATGTATCCATCAAGATTAACAATCTGTGTAGCAAACCCAGTTGTTTGAGGCAACGTTTGTGGGAAAATTAGATTTTCTGTTCTTTTATTGTAGTAATCAGCCATGATGTAAATTCTGTTTTTTAAAACAGAAAAATCTAAACCAATATTAAACTGATTTGAAGTTTCCCAACCAAGATCACTATTACCTGATTGAGCGCTAGGTATTCTTCCTGGTGCTAAGCTTGAAGGCCCTGATGGATATTCATTTACCGTTACAATATTAGCATAAGCATTTAGCCCTGCTGGTAAATTTCCGGTTTCACCATAACCCGCTCTAAGTTTTAAATTAGTTACAAAATCAACACCTTCCATAAAGCTTTCGTTGGATAAGTTCCAACCAGCTGAGAATGTTTTGAACGTTCCCCATCTATTTTCAGATGCAATTCTAGACGAACCATCTGTTCTTAAAGATGCTGTAAATAGGTATTTATCGTCATAGCTATAATTTAATCTTGTAAAATATGACTCTAATGACCATGACCCTGCATCAGAAATATTTAGTGAATTAACTGTTGCAGTGTTAAGTGTACTAACACTTTCAGAAGCGAAATTCTGCTTTGTTTGCATACTATTAATTCTATCTTCCTCTGAAATACTACTTCCAACAATTACACCTAAATCATGTTTACCAAATGTTTCATTATAGCTTATGGTATTATCAAATATATATCTTAAAGCCTCTGCTGAGTTTAGCTGCCCTTCACCTCCTACAGCTAATGCTGAACGTGTAACGGTTGGATCTTTAAATGCTGTATAGCGGTTTGTAATTATATTAACACCCAGCTGTGATCTAAAAGTTAAGTTATAAGGAAGCTTTACAGCAAAATTAACATCTGTAACAATATTATTAATAACATCTAAATTATCGTTACCATAGATATAGCTTAATGGATTTTCGAGTCCCATCCCTCCAAGAGCTGCAAGAGTATAGTAACCTTCATCATCAAAAATAGATTGAAAACTAGGTGTCACTAATGCAGAGGATATAGCACCTCCATATTTACCTCCCATATCATCTGGAATCTTTTTTACATTTGATCTGGTATAGTTAAAATGTGTTCCAAAGGATAACCACTCATTAACCTGCTGATCTAAATTAAATGATAATGAATATCTTTTATTCTTAGAACTAACTACTATCCCTTCTTGATCAAGATATCCTAAACCAACGAAAAAAGAACCATTTTCACCACCACCAGAAACTGATGCATTAATTCCTGTCATTGGTGCATCATCACGATAAATTATATCCTGCCAATCATTATTAGTTGAATTTAAAACAGAAGAAGGAATTGCTATACCATTTAGCTCTTGTATATAGTCAGCTAAATCATTTTGATTTAAAAGAGGGAGTTTGTTTATTAAACCTGAAGTACCGGTGTAACTATTAATACTTGCTTTAAATTCTCCGCTTTTTCCTTTTTTAGTTGTAATTAATACTACTCCATTGCTGGCTCCTGCTGCTCCATATATACCTGCAGCAGATGCATCTTTTAATACGGTAATATCCTCAATATTATTTGGATCTAATGCAGCAGTTGAATAAGAAACAACTCCATCAATCACATATAATGGCTGAGTATTCCCAGAAAGTGAAGATATACCACGTACAAAAATTTGTGGGGAGGCACCCGGTCTACCATTATTCTGTACTACACGAACACCTGCAGATCTAGACTGTAATAATTGCCCAACATCAGTATTTGCTTTTTCATCGATACCTTCTAAATCTAATACAGAAATTGCAGAAGTAATATCTCTTTTGTTTTGTGAACCATAACCCGTTAGAACTATTTCATCTAATCCTGCGATATCAGAAATTAGAATTACACTAACATCAGAATCCGAACTGGCAACAACTTTTTGAGTTAAAAACCCGATAAAAGATACTTCTAGTGTTGTGTTATCATTTTCTACAGATAATGAAAAATTACCATCAAAGTCAGATGAAGTTCCATTATTAGTTCCTACCTCAATGATCGTAGCTCCAGGAAGTGGATTCCCTTCGTTGTCAGTAATTGATCCATTAATGGTTATTTGAGCTTCCTCATCATTTTTAATATTAATGTCATTATTTTGAACTGAAGGTAAATTTGTTACTTTTTTTAGAATAACAACATTATCGGATAATCTAAAATCTAAATTATTATCAAAAATCAGATTTATCGCCTCTTTGATATTAACCTTTTTAAATGATAATGTCTTTTTTTTCTCAAAATCATAAATATCATTATCATAAAAAAACCTTAGATTAGTTGTAGACTCAATATAGTCAAGAATGTTAATGATTTCAGTATTTGTAACATCAACTGTTATTTCAGTTTGTGAATAAACATTTGTGTTTGCAAATGTAGAGAAAGTCATAATTACGGTAAGAAAAGCTGATATTCTCAAAATTTTTGCCGTTTTTGATAATTTAAATTGCCAATTACTTGACAATAAACGTTTAAGTTTCATAGTTTTGTTTGATTTGAATTAGTAATTATTTTTATGGTTACTTTTTTAATAGGGGCTATTGTTACAGCAGTAGCCCTTTTTTATTTATTTCATTCGATTAGTATTTTATTATTTATTATTTGATACTTTAGTCCATATACTTGACTTAAATAAGACAGTACATCATTTATTGATTCTTCTTTATAAAGAATAGTTGCCGTAAAATATTTTTCTTTTAAATCATTATTATTATTAATTATTACAACATTATAAATTCTTTCTAATTTCTGAATCATTCCAGGTAGACTCTCATTTCTAAAAGCAACTCTCCCATCAATCCATGAAGTATATAGTGAAGTGTTAACACGAGATGTCTCTATCTCACCAGATGAAAATATAACCTTAGCTTTTTCTCCTGGTTTGATTTTTAAAATATTGTTTTCAAAATTATCAGATGAGTTACCCACGCCTAAGCTACCCTCAGTGAGTATAACTTCAGCAAAATCATCCTCAGGATAACCTTTGAAATTAAATTTTGTTCCATAAACATGAGCTGAAATATTATTAGAAGTTACTTTAAATTGACTTATATTTTTATTAGTCACTTCAAAAAAGGCTTCACCGTCAAGAAACACTTCTCTATCTAGATCTTTAATGAAATTAACTGGAAATTTTAAGGTTGTTCCAGAGTTCAAATAGACCCTTGTTCCATCGGAAAGCTCAATATTGTATACTTTCGAATACGGCACCTTAATTGTATTATATGTAAGTCTTTCTAGTACTGGATTATTCTTGTAATAAAGTGTATTAACGTTTTGGTTTATTAAAACGTTATCATTAATTCTAGTTTGTTGATCACCTAGATCCTCTAAATCAATTACATCACCATTAGAAGTTGTTAATGTGATTTTTGAGGGATCTATTGATTTTAATATTTCATTTTTATCCGATTGAGTCAAATAAAAAACGAAAAAAAATAAACAAATAGTAATTAGAGCGAAACTAGAATATTTAAACCTAGTTTTTTTAATTAAATGTTTGTTATCAGAATTAATTTTTAGATTAATTTCATTTATTATGTTTTCTTTATCTATTTTATTCAAAGCTAAGTTTGTTAGGTTGTTGATTGAAATATATTCAACATATGATTCATAATTTTTTTCATTACCAATCCATTGTAATAAAAGATCTAATTCAGATAAAGATGCCTTATTATCCAAAAACTTAAAAATAATATTTTCTATGTTTTTATTAATATCCATATACTTCAATTACGAACTCAAAAATAAAAACCCTATTTGTTTATATACTTCTAAAAAAAGAAGAGTTTTTTTAAGAATTATAAAAAAATAATTACATTTAAAAATCGATTATAATTTTAAATGGATCAAAATATTTATAAAAAAAATGAAATTCTTATTCAAAAACTTCAACAGGGAAATCAAGAAGTTTGGAAGGAATTAGTTAATGAATATAGTGATAAACTATTTGGATATGCACTAAGTTTAAGTTTTGATCATTCTATAGCTTCAGATATTGTACAACAGGTATTTATTAATGTTTATGAGTTTCGTTACAAGTTAAATCCAAAATATTCAATAGAGTCTTTTTTATATAAATCAACTTATAATAAGTTTATATCTGAGTATCACAAAAACAAATCATTAACAAGGTTACATGAACAGTATTATTCAATTTTAGAGCAACAGTTAAATGATAATTCAGGAGAGGATCTATCAAAAAGTATAGATTTAATGCACAGATTAATTGAAGAACTTCCAGTTACAACAAAACAAATATTTTCTCTTAAAAAAATTAATGGTTTAACCAACAAAGAAATAGCAAGTCACAATAAAATTTCTTTAAAAACTGTAGAGTCTCACATAACGAAAGCATTTAAATTGCTGCGTCACAAAGTAAAGGAGTTAAAGCATTAACTCTATATACTTGTGACTATAGTTTTAAATGTGATAAAATAATTTTTTCCATTACTTTATAGCCAGCCAAATTTGGATGAACTAAATCATTAGATGCGGTAAATTCAGGAACTCGGAGCCCACCTTTAGAATCTGACATTGAAGAGTAGTAATCAACATAAGTTAAATTATTTTTCTTACAGTAATTCTTTAATAAAGCGTTTAGCTTTATTATTTTTGGAGCTGGAGCCAATCCGCGTGACCAAGGGAAATCAATTGCAGGAAGAGTTGAACAAATATATACAGATATATTATTTGAAATAGCAATTTCAGCCATGGAAAATATATTTTCTGCAGTATTTTCAATGGATATTGGACCAGTATTGCCTGCGATATCATTTGTGCCAGCCATAATTATGACACTTTTAGGATTTAAATTAACAACATCAGATTTAAATCTTATAAGCATTTGAGGAGAAGTTTGACCTCCAATACCTCTATTAACAAATGAATTATCAATAAAAAAATCATTATCAAATACACTCCAACTCTGAGTAATTGAATTACCCATAAAAACAACTCGATTTGGATCAGTTATTTTTTTTAACTCATCATTATTTTCTTCATAAAATTTCAAATTTGCCCAATCCATGAGATTTCCTCCTCCTGCAATTGCAATTTGTGGGCTTGACTCTAAGTCTTCCAATTTTCCAGCTTCAATTAGGTCTTGAGCGTTAGCTAGCAATGTTGTAAAAATTAATATTAATAAAGTAAATTTGTTTAATCTCATTATTTTTTATTTGATTCTAACCAAGTTACGATCTCAAAAATAAAAACCCTATTTATTGTATTTTGATTTAAAATTTATTGGGATTATGATCTCGTTAGTTCTATTAATAAATTTATAAGGACTATCATAAACCAAAACCTTAGGATCTCCAATAATTTCAATACTATTTAGATTTAATTTTGAAATAAGTTCTTTTGAAAACTTATTTTCTTTTTCAGAATTAGTGTAACCACCATATTTAATTGAGGCAAAATATTCAGCTTTAGTTTGATATAATTCTAATTTACTATTGTTTGGTTTTGGAGCATTTTCAGGATTAAATTTTTTTGGAAGAACAAACTCCATAGAAAATCCCATTTTATTTTGAGTCATATGAACAGGTGTTGTCATTGAAATTTTTTTCTTTAGATCATTTTTACCTGATATATATCCAAATAAATTTCTAAAACCATTATTCCCATTATATTTTATCATCATTGATGGAGGGTAGTATCTAATCTCAATTCCATCAAAATCA
>MDSV01068671.1_pt1 | contig 16439 bp, 16 predicted proteins | sample 810851 | NCBI WGS metagenome assembly MDSV01 (sample SAMN05326640, study PRJNA326480) | marine metagenome | isolation source: seawater | place: Atlantic Ocean: North East | collected 2012 | reverse complement strand
CGGCTAGATAACTATTTTCATCATTGAGTTCACTGTCCATGATAGACAGGAAATCCTCTTTCGAGATAAGCTGAGAATTGTTATTTTCTTCCATAATTGAATGTACCTTGTTTTCTTAGGGTTCCTAGTAGTGTTTTACAATTGACTATTACCTTATTTAAACGACCTGTAAAGATACTAATTTGATGTTTTCATTATAGTCAATGTTCAAAATTAGTTGTAGGACTTTATTTGATTTCATTTCTATTGCTTTCTATTAAAGTTCTTTCAAGAAACAAAAACTTGTTTCCATTTCTTTATATTTTTTGATCTTATCAAAAAGCCAGGATTTTCCGTACAACACAATCTCCCTATCATGAAATGCATCTACATTCTTATCTTCTAGATATCTGATATTGTGATTTTGTTCTAGATCAATAGAACTATTTATTGCTGAAATTCCATTTTCTTGACATGCTTTGACTGTTTTCATCGAATAAACATTGCCGGGTGGAATTAGAATATCGCATGGATATCCAAGCCATTCCTTAAATATAGATTGAGATGTTGCAACATGAAAGTCGTGCTCAGACTGAGGAAGCCAGTCCCAAAATTCTCTATGAAACTTCCTGTTTGAAGAAAAAAGTTTAGGTAAATGTTTACCAACCACACAATGGGTTAAGCCATGGTTAGCAATTTCTATCACTCCGAGATTATGTGCTTCTTTTAGAATATCGGACTGTTCAGGATACTTCTCAGGAAATGGTGTCATAGAACCATCTTTTTCAACCCATGAGGCAGTGATGCCTACAGTCATCTTAGCGTCATGTTTATCTAAAAATTCTATGATTTCAGACCATTCATCTCCTCCTATTTCTTCATACACTCCCCAAGCTCTAAAATAAGGAAGATATTTAAGGAATAAGAAGTTACCAAATATTTTTTTTGAATAAACCTCAAAGTGCTTAGTGCTTGCACCAACATCATCCATTCTTAATACGATTCGACTCAAAATTCAAAAATTCCTAATTAAATGGCACTAAAAAAATTAAGGTAATTTATTAATTCTCTACTATAAAAATCTTTTGGATATTTTCTAGTATCATAATGCGAACCTATAGCTGCATTATCCCAGTGATAAATTGTCGTTAGCAAGCCAAAAAGATATCTATAATCTATAATAATCTCAGAATATTTTTTTATATTTAATTCCTCATTTAGAGATACTTCTTCTATAACTAGATTATTTATATTGCATAAATATCGCTTCTTAATGTTTTCATTTTCCTTAATAGAAAATAAAAACGAATATTCTCCTTGATACTCAGACTTGGAGGAAGCTTTAATCAGAGCTGATTTAAGCAAACGAAGAAAATTGATATCAGTAAATGGAATATTAATATCATTTTCATATTTCATTCTTTTACCGCCTATCTCGATCAAAAATTTGTCGAGTTCTTCTTGATTAAGGCCTACAGTTCTCTCGTCATCAATATATTTATTAACTAAGTCAATTGAACCTCCAGGATTTAACACTAAGGCCCTTTCGTCAAAATTCTTTATCTCTATAGCATCTGGATTGCCTCTGTAATTATTTAGATGAGTTAAGTTAGAGCCTAGAAAATATTCGCCAGCAAATGGTAAGTTAAACTCAGCATCAAAATGCTTTGTGAATTTTTTATAACTTTCAAAGAATTTATTTTTCTTCTTTTCAGCCTCAGAAATCAAGCTATCTCTGTCATTGATATCATAAAATGTTTGGGGATATGGTCCGGCCCCCATATATCCTAGAGCTAAGCAATCTAAATTCTTTGTGTCCTGAGCTATTAGGTCTTTAAGAATGTCGGTTAAACTTTCTTGATAAATACAATCATTAAGATTTAAAAAGCTTTTATTTGAACTTTTATCAAAAATGTAAAGAGAAGAGTCTATGTCAGATAGACTGTCAGTGTAATTTGGTTGTATTACTAATCTTGTTCCCCCAAAAAATTTTTCTTTAATCGGAATTGTATTAAACCCGTCAAACTGTGCTCTAAGTTTAAGGAAGTTTTGTTTTAAATCAGGTATATATATTGGAATTTCACCAAATTTTTTAAAAAGCTTTCTCAAGAATATCGGATCATAGTGATCTGGATGAATATGCGAAATATAAATTGCATCAGGTTTTGAAATATATTTGAAAGGATCTATTTTTGGAAACTGATACCAAGAACCATCATAGATTCCATCAGTAAACCATGGATCCATAAGAAGTCTTAAATCTTCTGTTTCTACTTCTAGACAAGCAGAATATATATATTTAATTTTCAATTTAATGGGTTGATATGTATTAGGACTTAGATTACTTTAGGTAAATTAGGTTTTGCAAATAAAATTTGAATTAACTTTTCATATTTTACTACGATTCAAAACTATTTTCTTGTCGAAAATTTTTTGGAAAACTTGGATAAGCCTTAAAGAGTTCTTTATTTTACTTATTCATTAATATCAAACTGGGTTCGATATAGCTTTTGATACGTTTTGGAAGAAATCATTAAATCGTCATGACTTCCTATAGACTCAATGCCTTTTTCGTGCATTACTATTATCTTGTCAGCATTCTTTATGGTTGACAATCTGTGAGCAACGATAAATGCTGATTTGTTTTTTAAAACTCTTTCAATAGCGTTTTGCACCTTTAGTTCAGAATCAGAATCTAATGAGCTTGTTGCTTCATCGAAAATCAATATTTTCGGGTTAGCGACTATTGCTCGAGCTATAGAAAGTCTCTGTTTCTGACCACCTGAAAGCTTAACGCCCCTCTCACCTATCATCGTTTCAATTCCATTGGGTAACTCATTTATAAAAGCATGGGAATTTGAAACATCAATTGCATGATTCAGGTCTTTTTTGGTTACCTCTCTACCATAAATTATATTATTTTTTATGGAATCATTTATAAGCAAAGCATCTTGAGGAACAATTCCAAAAATTCTTCTATATAAATCTAAGTCTACATCCTTAAGATTAATTCCATCAATGTAAATATTTCCGCTTGTTGGTTCATAAAATCTTAAAATAAGATCTAATAATGTAGATTTCCCTGAACCACTTGGACCTACTATTGCAATAACTTTATTAATTTCGAGATTTAAATTTATATTTGAAAGCACTAAATCTGATTCGTATCGAAAAGAAACATCCTTAAATTGTATTGAAGTTTTGATTTCTGTTACTTCTTTTAAGCCACTCGTAATTTTTGGTACTAAAGAGATATATTCATCCACTCTTTTGTGTGCAACCATTATTCTTTGAACCCATAAATAATATGTTGAAATCTCATTAAGAGGACCTAACATCAATCTAGCAACATATATATAGAGTAGAAAGCCCTCTATAGTCAAAGCACCGGAAAAAAGCTGCAAAACAGCAATGAATAGTATTAATGCTTCAACAACTCCATCAAGTATATACCTGGCCTGAGGTTCAGCTACACCTACTATTGATTGCATGTATTCGGCTTGGTTAGAACTCTCAATAACTTCCGAACTTTTTTCTATTTCAAATTTATGACTTGAAAATGATTTTATTAGTCTAAGATTTGAGAACATCTCTGAAAGGCGAGAGGTCAAATTAGCTTGAGCAGAAAAATTTAGAGTCTCATATTTTTTTGTAGGTTTTTTTAAGAGAATAGTGATCCCATAGTGTAGTAATAAAATTACGATGATTGCAATAGTAAGCCTTGGGTCTGTATTAACTAAGAAATTAAAATATATTAAAATCATTATACTGCTGGTAAAAAAATGGTGAGTAACAGACACAATACCTCTACCAAAAGCCGCAGCATCGTTTACAACTCTAGAAACAAACTCTCCTGATTTATTTCTATCAAAAAATTCCAAACTCATATTTAAGATCTTAGTTACCAGTTCAACTCTGGCTTCCCGCATTACTAACTTGCGAGCGAAAGAATTGACCACATAACCAAAATATTTAAATAAACCTCCTAGAAAGCTAAGTCCCACTAAAGCCATAATAAATGAAGGAAGGGAATCTTTAATTGATATGCCTTTTTCTTTATCTATGAAAAGATTTGTAATAATTGAACCGGCCTGATTAAGATCAAATATATTGCCGTCTCCTGATTCAGTAGAAGAGATTTCCGCAGTAGTTTGAGAATAGCCAATAGTTTCTAGAGTAATTTCAATAACTCCAGCAGCCGCTAAAGGTCTTGCCGTAGTAAATATAGTTGCTATAAGAGTTAATACAATTATTAAAGCCAGAAGTCCCCAGACTGTTTTAAGGTATCTAAAAAAAAGATTCATTTCTTGTTAAAAATTGAAACCATTGGGATTGTTCTTCAACCATCTCCAAGTATCCTCACACATATCATTCAGGCTTCTTTTAGTTTTCCAATTCAATACTTTTAAGGCCTTATTGGGACAAGTATATAATACCGGCACGTCGCCCATCCTTCTAGGAGAGAATTCAATATCTATTTTTTTGTATGTTATTTCTTCAAATTTTCTTATTAACTCCATTACTGAAGTACCTACTCCAGTACCAAGATTAAAAGTTGAAATTCCTTTATTTTCTTTGATATATGAAAGAGCAGCTAAATGACCTTCAACTAGGTCCTGCACATGAAGATAATCTCTGACGCAAGTTCCGTCATCTGTTGGGTAATCATTACCAAATATCTCTAGAGATTTTTTTCTACCCATAAGTACATCCGCAATTACTGGCATAATATTATATGGAACAATGGGGCTTTCTCCCAAAATTCCAGTTTCATGAGCACCAATAGGGTTAAAATACCTTAAAGAAGCTACATTAAAGATATTCTCAGAAGTGACTATATCTTCTAAAATTTCCTCAAAAGCTAACTTACTTTTCCCATAAGGGTTTGTTGGATTTTTGATACATTCTTCAGTAATGGGAATTTTATCAGCCTCTCCATAAACCGAAGCTGATGAACTGAAAACTAAATCTTTAACACCGTACTTTTGCATTGCCTTTAGAAGATTTATAGAGCCTAAAATATTATTTTCATAATATTTCAAAGGGTATTTGACAGACTCACCTATTGCTTTATAGGCAGCGAAGTGGATTACATTATCAAAACTATTTTTACTGAAAAGATCATCTAGATTTACTGTTGATTTAATATCTCCTTTAATGAACAGAGGTTTATATTTTGTTATTTCCTTTATAGCATCAATGGAATTTAAATAAGAGTTTGAAAGATTATCAAAGAGTACAACCTCATGCCCTTCTTCTATAAGTTTTACTGCCATATGGCTACCAATGTAACCTGATCCTCCTGTAATTAAAGTTTTCATAGCAGATTAATAATCAATATATCTTTCTCTTACCTCTTTGTTTTCCCATAAAAGTCTAGCCATATCAAAGTCTTCCTCAGAATCTATGTCTAAACTTTCTATTCCATGAGGAATCTCAACATAATCAACTTCTTTCCAATCCCAATAAACGCCATTCTTAAGAAAATAGTCTCTTTCATAAAAATAAAATACGTGTGCAAATTCTCTTACAGGTTGTACAAATTTAGTGTTTATTGTTTTGATTTGAGGATCATAATTAAATGGATTGTTATTCATATCCATAAAGTAATTATTTCTTTTAAAGACTGCAAAAGTTGGTCTTTTTGTTTTAATGCACTTAGATAGAAAGTCTTCTATTGTTTTTCTTTTCAAGAATGGTTGGCACCCATTTATACACAAAAGATATTTATAGTCGACATCCTCAAGAAAATTATATATCTCTGAAGCTACCTCAGAATTCCCGGACTCGAAAGATCTAGGGATAAAATCGACTTTGTAAAATTTAGACCTTTCTTCAAAGATAGATTCATGACCAGAAAAAAATGTATTCGAAGAGATGGATTTTAATTTAGAGAGTAATATATCAAGCAATGTAGTGTCACCAAACTTCCTAACCATCTTATTTTTACATCTTTGGCTAGCAAGTCTTGCGCAGGAAAAAACAGCAACTTCACTATCTTCTATCATTTTCTTAGGTCAAATATTCCTTGAACAAATTGATATTCTTCTTATACCAATCTATTGTCTCTGGTAAAAAATCGTCTATGTCTTTAGTAACCTCCCAGCCTAAATCAGTTTTAATATCTAGTTGGTCAAAAGCTGGGTAGGTAGTATCATTGTAGACTCTGTCGTCCACAAGTTCGACGAAGTCTTTCAGTCCTAGATAAGAACCTATCTTATTAGCAACCTCGAGATTAGAATAAGATTCAGGATGACTTGTATGATAAATTTTTCCTGGTTTACCGCCTTTAATTATCAAAGATATAGCTAAAGCTGCATCTTTAACCCAAAGATATCTTCTTCTTGAAGAACCATCACCATGTAGGGTCATTTTCTTTCCTAATATCCCTAAACAACTAAATCTAGGAATTATATTTCTGATATATTGCCTAGGACCAGCTATGTTGTTGGATCTTAGGGTATTAATATGTAAATTGGGATACATATGCTTGAAAGAGTTTGTAATCATATCTGCTGCAGCTTTTGAGGCACTGTATGGATTAGTTGGATTTAAACTGTGAACATCATCAATAGTTTCTACTGACCCATATACTTCATCCGTGCTCATAATTAGGACTTTTTCTGCTCCATTTCTTCTACTGCTTTCCAAAACATTATGTGTTGCAAGCACATTACTAAGAATAGTTTTATGAGGCTTCAAGAAAGATACATCAACATGAGATTGTGCTGCAAGATGTATGACCCAATCATCCTTCTGAATTAATTTAGGCAGAATGTCTGGTTCGGAAATATCAGCAAAGTAGTGCGTTATATTTTTTCTTTTTATAAGGTGATCAAGGTTTTTATGATTTGATATAAAATCAAGAATTAAGATTTCATGGCCCTCTTCACTTAATAAATCTACTAAGTGCGATCCAACAAAACCTCCTCCTCCTGTGATTAGAATTCTCATTTTTTACGTTGATTTGATTAAAGAATCGATTAATGATTGATTTAGATTAACAAGCCTTTCAGTAACCAAGAGATCATACAAGGATTTAATTAAAATTGCATTGTGTTCTGGTATTATAAAATTAGTCCAAGGAAGGTTGTCTTCGGAACTTAAAAGTTTATCTGAACTATATAAATACATTCCTCCTCCTACAATTGTCTGTTCATGCAATCTTGGTAACCCATATCCATTTTCAAAATTTCTTTCATCTACAGATTCATAAGAACCTTTATAAAGAAAATAGTCTTCAATAAGTTTAACACCTCGAACTTTTTCATATGAATTCTCAATCATAAATTCTATTGCTTGATCGATAATATTAGAATCTCTAAAAGGGGCATTCGGTAAAAGTATTAAAACAAAATCGAAACTTTTATTTATAGCCCTTAAAACAAAAGAAGCTACATCTAAAGAACTTGTGTTTTTTTTGCTCAACTTGTCTGGTCTTAGAGAAGGAACTTCTATACCGTAATTCTCTGCAAGTGATGCTATCTTGCTGTCTTCAGTGGATAGATAAATTTCGTCAATAAATTTAGACTTCTGCGCTGCCTTAATTGTGTAGCTTATTAATGGCTTGCCTCCAAGGTCTTTTAAGTTCAATTGATCAATATTATTATTGTCTTTTTTAGCAGGAATTATGGAAATAATCTTTTTATTTTGAAACATTTACTTGGTTTTCTCCTAAAGAAAGATACATGTCTTTTAGCCCTTCATCTATATCAAATGCTGGTGACCAACTAAATCTTTCTTTTACATAAGATATATCTGCATAACAGTCGTCTATTTCATTTTCTCTTTTTGAACCTTTTTGGATAAGGTTTTTCTGAATATTAAAAACGTCGAGTAATTTTGTTGCAATATCCTTTACAGAATAACTCTTACCAAGCCCTAAGTTTAGAACTGACGGTGACTGGTTGGAAGGTTCTTTTAAAATTTTATCTAAAATAATAACTAAGTCTTTAATATATAGAAAATCTCTCTTTGGTTTTAAATCATGGAGCATTATTTTGTCTGAATGAATATCCATAGCCTGATTAATTATTGTTGGTAATAAAAACCTACTATCTTGACCCCATCCATAGACATTGAATGGCCTAACTATAATAATATTCATTCCGAAATCTTCAGCGTAAGATTTGCATAAACTTTCACATAAAAGCTTACTCCTTCCATATGGGTTATTTATATTTAATGGGTGATCTTCGTTTATAGGAAGATAGGTTGGTTTTCCATATACGTAAGAGCTAAGGTATACAAATTTCTTTATTCCGTTCTGTCTTGAATGTTCCAGTAAATTCAAAGTGGATATAAAATTTTCTTTATATAGATTTTTTGGATCAATCCTAGAATCAGGTACAAAAGTTTTTGCTGCTAGATGTATTACAGCATCTGCCGAACCAACATCTTGTAAACAATCATCTGATAAATCATACCCTTCTTGTCTAGATAGATTTTTAATATCGAGACCTTCAGAAAAAAGATGTCGTATTAAATGGCAGCCTATAAAGCCATTTCCCCCAGTGATAATTACTCTCATGATAACCTTTTACCAATTATTGATTATTGTACTAGCTTCTTCATAATCCTCTACTTTTCCAATATCTAACCACTTTTCCCCTATATCAAATATAATTATTTTTTTATTTTCTTTTTTTAAAGTCCTCAATAGATCGGGCATATCAAAATATTCTTTCTTTATATGGCTTATGATGCCTGGGCTAAATAGGTAAATACCTGCATTGATCCAATCAAAATAGGTTGGCTTTTCAGTTATTGCAATCAATTGATCATTTTCATCGTAGCTAACAACTCCGTAAGGAGAAGTGGTTGCCTCTTTCTTCACGCAAATCATTGCATCTGCTGCTGTTTTGTTAAACTTATTCAGCATTTTTTTATAGTTGATAGAAGTGAATAAATCTCCATTTAGTACAATGAAATTATCATCTAAAAAATTCTTCATCAAACTTAAAGATCCAACTGTCCCCATTCTCTCTTCCTCTTCTATCAAAGTAATTTTTACACCATATTTTTTTTCGTAGGAGTAGCAGACATCAAATTTCTCTTTTAGGTAGTTGACAGAAATAAAAACCTCTTCAACATTATAATTTTTCAATTCCTTTATCAGAAATTCTATAGAACACATATTATTCACAGGAAGCAGTGGCTTCGGTGTTACGTAAGTAAAAGGTCTAAGCCGCTGGCCTAATCCGCCTGCCATTATTACTGCTTTCATATATTGAAGTGGTCTGCTTTGTATAGATCTATATTTCTTTCAAACCATTCCAATGTTTCAGTTAAACCTTTTTCTAATGAGGTATTTGGATTCCAGTCTGTTAGATCTTTTAATAAGGTATTATCACAAAGCAATCTATTCACCTCACTATTTTCAGGTCTCATCCTTTCAGCGGATTCAAAATTAATATTTATTGTTGAATTTGAAATTTCTTTAATTAATAAGGCTAAATCTCTTATGCTAATTTCCTTACCAAAACCTATATTAATTGTTTTACCTATAGCCTTATCCGACTCTGCTAATCTTCTCAAACCGCTGACGGTATCTTTAGCAAATGTAAAATCTCTTGTAGGATCAGGAGAGCCTAGGTTTATTTCTTCTTTACCAGCGAATATTTGAGAAATGATTGTGGGTATTACTGCCCTAGCTGATTGACGAGGACCATAAACATTAAATGGTCTTGCAATAGTTACAGGTAAATTGAAAGAAGCAATGAAGCTGTTGGTTATAGCATCTGACGCTATTTTAGAAGCCGAATAAGGGGATTGAGCCTGCATCGGATGCCCTTCATCTATTGGTACATATTTGGCAGTCCCATAAGTTTCACTTGTAGATACTTGAATTATTTTATTTAAACCAAAATCTAAAGATAGTTGTAGAACATTCAACGTTCCTTCTACATTTGTTTTAAGATAAGAAGATGGAGATAAATAAGAATAAGGAATAGCTATTAATGCTGCCAAGTTAAAAACCACTTCAGTGCCCTTAAAGGCACTCTTTAAACTATCTTGTGAACAAACATCACCACTAAAAACTTCAATACTCTCTCTAATCCTTGGGTCTAATGTATCTAACCATCCCCAGTTTCCAAATGAGTTGTAGTACACAAAGGCTTTTACTTTTGCACCCTGCTCTACCAACTCCTCAACTAAATGACTTCCGATGAAACCACAAGCACCTGTGACTAGAACTGACTTACCTTGAAGATTCATAAATTTCCATAACAAATTTGTATTATAAGCTTAAAATTGAATCTACTACTCGATTTAAGCCATTTCCATCGAATACTTGGGTTGATTCCTTATTAAAACTTCTCCTTAATTCAAAATTTTCTATCATTTCAAGCAGGGTTTTAATTATTAGGTCTTTTGATTCTATTTTATCTAAAGAGATTAACTTCAAAATGTTATTTTTTTCTAATTCTGAAGAAAAATATTGTTGGTGCTGGTTTTGAGGCAAAATTATTGAAGGCACTCCTAAAAAACACAACTCATACATTGTATTGCCACCAGAACATACTGCCAAATCACTTTCTATCATTAGATCTGTTAAACTTTTAACATTAGTCCTAATTGTTAAGTTCAAATTAGATTCATCAGCTAGTGCTTCAATTTGAGTTAGTTGTGTGTTGGAAGGTCCTAAGTGCACTACTATCTCTATGCTGTGTTTATAAAGAATATTAAGATTACCTAGCAAATTTAAGAAATAAGTAGAGTAATTGGCGGGATCACTTCCTCCAAAAGATAACAATATTCTTTTAACCTTGGGTTTTACTGTTATAGGAGATTTTTTTATTAAATCATATGGCAATATACAGAATTTTGGGCCTAGGCATGAACCACTGATATCTATAGGTAATTCTAATGAGTCTTGGAAAGAATTGTAATTTATTATTTTGTTAGAAAAATTGTCTTTAATTTGTGTTTCATGAAAAGAGATTATTTCTAACTTTGTTCCTCTCAAGTATCTAGTGTAATAATCTGGATAGTCTAATAAATCACTAACAATACTGACTACATTAAAGTCTTGTACTGTTTTTTTAATTAGCGATAGCTCTTCTTCTGCATTGTATTGTTGAGGTAATTGTATAGTTTCAAAATCACCTAGTAGACTTTCTACAACAGAATCTGTATTGACAATAAAGACAGATTCCTTTCCTTCTTTCTTAAGTTGATTTGCTAACTCCCTACACCTAAAGACATGGCCTAAACCTATTTTATGTGATCCATTTAACCTAAAAAGGAAATAAAAAGATTCAGGCATCTTTACATGATCATTTCAGGTGTAATTGTCTGATCATCTTCAATATCTATCATAGCTGTTTTGCCAACTACCTTGTCAATTTCATGGGGATAATATCCTGTACCTGGTCTCTTGCAAGTAAGCATTTCATGGGATATTAAAGTTCCTTTTTCTATCTTTCCAAGTGAAGTAAGACTTTTTCTTGCCAAATGGTAAGCAGATTTTTCACTTTCATAAGGTCCACTTACAAATTCTCCGATTCCTTCTTCTGTTCGTCTTATTCTCTGCACCATAGCCTTTAAGGCTTGTGGATCTAAAGCAAATCCATGATCAGGGCTATCTGGTAAGGAATTATCTAATGTGAAGTGCTTTTCTATAGACCTCGCTCCTAAAGCTACTGCTGCAGAAGGAATCTCATCTCCATATGTATGATCAGAGTATCCTATAGGAATATCTGAAAAAATATCTTGCATCCTTACCATTTTAAGAAGATTTGCATCCTTAAATTCACATGGATAACTTAACATACAGTGCTGAAGAGCTATTTGATCATTATTCTCTTTCAATATAACTTCGATTGCTTGCTCCATTTCAGCAATAGATGCAGTTCCGGTAGATAGAATAATGGGCTTACCAGTTTTAGAGACCTCTCTTATTAATTCATGGTAAATCAAGTCAGAGGACGACACTTTAAATAAATCCATTCCCAGATCATAAAGAAATGATACGTCATCTAAGTTAAAAGGAGTTGAGCTAAATATGATCCCCCTACTTTCGGCAACTTTTTTCATTTCAGCATAAGCTTCAATAGGAAGGTCATCTATCCTAGAAAATGTATCATGTTGAGTTCCGCCTCCATCTGTATCCAATTTTGGATTCCAATATCTTGGAGCAGTCTTTGTGGTTATGGAGTTAGCTTTGTAAGTTTGAAACTTAACCACATCTGCACCAGCATCAGCAGACTTGTTTACCAGGTCTATTGCCCTATCCGTATCATTATTATGATTAACGCCAGCATCGACCATTATTAAGCATGGGTCGTCTTTACCAATATGCTTATTACCTATTTTTATTCTATTCATGCCTAAAACTTTAATTAATCTCTTTTAAATACTCTTATAAAGAATCTATCATCTAAACAATCATACTCCTCGCAATTTGCAGAAAAGATTTCTTTCCATTCATTTGATTCAAACACTTCTTTATAATTTCTTTGAAAATGTCTTTCGCTCCACGACGTTACTTCATCCTCTATAGTTATAATATAACTTGAAGAAATTCTTTTTATTTCATCAAAAATAAAATCGCTGTCAGTTGATATATGCTCAAGAACAGCCATAGAGAAAATCAGATCATAACTATTATCTGATAGTTTAGGTAAGGAGTCTTCTAAAGAAGACAGTGTAATATTCTTTGATATTTCTGGAAAAGCCTCTGCAAGAAGAGCCACTGCGTTAGGATTTATCTCTATACCATGAACATTTTGATATCCTTTTTGATGTAAATAATTTAGATTTCTGCCTGCATTAGGGCCAAGCTCTAAAATCTTTGAATTTTTGTTATCTAAAAACCTTTCTATAATTTGATGTAAAACTGGAGACCTTTTATCATTGAAAGATAGATAGTCTTTAGGAGAATTTTTTTCAACTTCCTTTTTTTCACTGGTAACTGGATTCTTCCAAAATTCTTGTGCTTCTTGCGCAGAATATTTTTTCTCTTCTGGGATAGGCTTCAATTCACCTGAATAGTTATATTTTTTTGAATTCATTTTATTTTTTTATTGTATAGATTTTCATCTAGAAATCCTTGCATTGTATATTTATTTAGAATTAATAAAAGACGTCAAGATCTGGTTTGTCGGTTTAAGGCGGAAGAAATTAAATTATATTTAGAAAACCCATGGGTAAATTCTATAGAAAGATGAAACCTATAACCTCTTTCTTCAAAAGGTTTCTTCCTATGAAGTCCTTGGTGAGCACCTAGATATAAAGTGTTTGGACGGAGGTTGTTTAATTCCACTATATTGTCTTTTAATTTATCGGTTAAAGGAAGCTCAACATTATCAGCGAGCATCATAGCTTTCTTAGATTTACCTTTCTTTGAATAGTTTTTGATACTTCTAAAAAAAGACTCAAAACCCTGCCATTGTTTGTTAATTAAATGTGAACCTTTTATGTAAGAAAAAGGTGCGGCATTTACACCAAGAGGGAAATATAAAACTTTAAGTGAAGGCAAGGGTCTGTCTATATGCCATTTAGACAAAGCAGATCTATAATCAGTTCCGTCTTTGGATGCGTCTATCTCATATCTAAAGATTGGTCGCGTATTTCCGTAAAATTCATGAACGAGAGGGTGCATTAACCTTGTCATCTCGTCTTCAAACTCCTTAACTTCATTAGGTCTGAAATCCAGCTGTATCCTGATCTGTTTTTTATTACTATCTAAGTATTCATTTGAATTTAAGTAATTATCCACCTTGTTCTGAAATATATCTTGATACTTAATAAATGTTTCTTCGGTAAGAAAATTTTCTTCTATCAAAAATCCTATTGAAAATAATTCGTCAAGTCGTTTATTTCCAGTATGGTTTATACCGTCAGAATAAAATCCCTTGAAAGCCTTATTTTTTTTTGCAATAAAATTCCAAAATTTTACTCTTAACCAAGAAAAACCTGACCATTCAGATATCCGCTGAAAGATTGAGTTGTTGTATATTAAAGAAGGATATTGATCGTTATCTTTCCAAGTTGTGTAAACGATGAAGTTTTTTATGAAATTTTTTAACGCAGTCATTTTTTTAATTTATACAATTATAAACAAATTCAAAGCAATCTATCTATTGCCACGTCTTCCATATTTTTAAAGCTATAAGTTGGGCTGTCGTTTCCTACAATTCTATAAATTTTTGATGGCAATTGTTTACATAATAGGTCTGTACTCTCTAAATCCAGTTTAGGCCTCAAATAAAGTGGGAAATTTAGCTTAAAACTAAAATCAAAAGCTTTTCTCAGCAAAAAATAAAATATATAAAAGTGTAATTTAGACTTAAACAAATTTTGAACATTATCTTCAAAATTTCCAAAGAGTGTACCGTCAAACCCAAAAAGATAGATATCTTTGATACCCATAAAATTCATAATAGGGAAAGTAGAAATTGCTGACGTATTAGTAGATAAACCTGGATTGAGGATACTTTTTCCATTTTTTACAGTTACTTCTAAGTATTCAGAAAAAGTAGCAGCTGGTTGATCTGAAAATTCAAAATAATGGATCTCATTTGGTAAATCTAAGTTTGGATATTCGAAATTCATATCCTGTTCCCTGGCAATAATCTTGCAACCTGGAAAAGACTTTACTCTCTCATAATGAGAGTCTTCCAAATATAAGTCTGATTTGAACTTGATTCTCTTATGAATTCCTTTTTTAGGGTTCCACTCCTGTAATAGCTTCTCTTTGTTATTTAAAATTTTATTCACTACACCATGATGATCCTCTCTGAGAAAATATTTTGGATCAACATCTACTTTCATGCTTTGATATATGAAATTAATTAATGTGTTAACTTTAAATTTTGAAGCATATGGCATTAAATAATAATCTGGCTCTATTCCTTCTAGAATATATCTTTTAGTGAGTGCAGTAGCCTCCAAGAAGATTACATACTTCTTTCTATCAATTTTCTTTAAATGCTTAATCTTATTTACCACCGAAGGGCCGGCTGTAATTAATATAGCGTCTTTACCTGAGTGCGTTCCTTTAAGTTTTTGCATTTCACTAGTCTCTTGAGAATTGCTTTTCTAATGATTTGAAGGATTCCTTCAATGCCACTACACTTAAGAAATCACCTTTAGGTATTACTTTGATACTTTTTTTGAAATAAGAATTAAGATGATCTGAAACACCATGAATGTCATCATTACGCATGTAAGTTAAAAAGTCTTTTCTTGGCCTGTGGATACCGTTAAAAAACCATTTCTTATAACCTAACCATTTGGGCATAAAACCCCAAATTAGCTCTAAAGAAGTTCCAGAAAAAGGCCTATCTATTGCTTCGTATAAATTAAATTCCTGTAATTTATTATTCAATGATTCTAAAAACCTCCTAGAAAACACATGCTGGCAAGAACATCCAAAGAAATAAGGCGAGACTTCTTCGTGAAAGATGACATCACTGTGGATTCTAATATTATTAGAAATTGAGTTAATAGATTTGAAATTAGCTTCTCCATCAGAAACCTCTAATAAACTTGTCTTAAATGAACCTAAAATCTTTTTCTTTCTAATTAAAGATTTTATAAAAAATTTTATTTTTAGTTGTGAGGAGTATATGGAAGAAGGAACGTGATGCTGAGTAATAGGTACTTCTGGAGTATATTGCGAATTCGGAGAAGACCAGTCATCTAAAAGAGATTTAAATTCTCTACATTTACAGAATTCTTCTAATAAAAGATTCATGCTCTTAGTGTGATAAATATCCATCTCAGAAGACTTTTCTATGTTTCTTTTCTTAAAATTAGTAAATATAGAATAAGGAAGAAAACGCTTCTCGTGTCCCACACTGAGGAAATCTAAATCAATCTCTTTCTGGAAAGAATTAATAGCAGATAGAACTTTGTCACTTGTAAAAATAGAGCCCTCCATAAGAAACATGGAATGGTCATAATCTTTCCAGACACCTTTTTGTATAAATTTATACCATGCACTAGAATCTAGACCATGATCGTTTCTTACTTCATGGAACTTTATATCTACACCTAAGTCATCTAAAAGCTCAATAATTCTATTGTCATCAGGAGACATCTGAGGATTAAAATCACCATCTTTATCAGCTATTTCATAAAATTTCTCATAGCTTTTCTTATCTCTATTATCTCCATCGCCTTTAATGTAAATAATATGAAGATCAAAATCTTTATTTTCCTGTAAGAATAAAGTAGCTATAGTTGACATTATGAGCCAAGGTTTATGATGGGCTAGTATACAGACAGCTAATTTCATCTTGATTCTTCTGTTATTCTTCTAAAGTAATTTCTATTGTCGAACAGGAAGTCTTCACCAATAAATCTTTTTATATATTCTTTTTCCGACTCCTTATTAAGGGTAAAGAGGCTGGGATCAAGAGTTATAAAGGTTTTAATAAAATCAGTATACAAAAAGTTGGTTACTACCCCAGGTTGGTTATATAAGAAGCCTTGTCTTGTATTATGCATCT
>MDSV01249819.1_pt1 | contig 16440 bp, 18 predicted proteins | sample 810851 | NCBI WGS metagenome assembly MDSV01 (sample SAMN05326640, study PRJNA326480) | marine metagenome | isolation source: seawater | place: Atlantic Ocean: North East | collected 2012 | reverse complement strand
TGTAAAAAAAATATTATTATTTATGATTTCATAAGGTTGATCGTTAAACAACATTGGACCAGAAATACCACCTGTATGAATAACATCAGAAATATTATTTTGTTGAAGAATTTCTAAAAGTTGAACTTTATTTAGCTCTGTTTTTGATAAATGCCTATATCTGGTATTTACTTTAATCAATTGTCTAGGATCTAAGCCAATCACGGAAAAGTTAGACTTTAAAAGGTTTTGAACTAAAGGATAACCTATTAATCCACTTGAACCTGTAACCAAAATAGTTTTTTTTGCCATTGTTTTACATTAAATAATAATTAAGATTTTTATAATCATTTTTAATTTGCCTCGTGTTTAGCTAACCACTTTATAACCATACTAGCTGGTATAATCCATAATATACCCATTACGAGATATACAATAATGTCTATTATAAAATTAAATCCAATTAAAAAATCAATAACCATTGATGCAATCCAAATATAAATTGCTAAAAATGGTACTATTAGTATTGTAACTAAAAAATGTCGCCATCTTTTCATATTGATATTTTAAAAAAACAATTAATTTTTATCATCTAAAACCTGTCATGAGAAAACTCAGAAAGTGAAATATTTGGTTTTCTTCCAACAATTAAATCGGAAGTAATTTTTCCAAGCTTTGGTCCAATTGTCATGCCTACATGCTGACCACCAAAAGCAAAATACAAGTTCTTATATTTTTTTGACTCGCCTATTACTGGAAGACTATCAGAAGTTGAAGGCCTTTGGCCAGACCAAATTTCTTCTTCTTCCCATCTTAAGTTTGGGTAAACTTTTCTTATTCCTTGTCTAATAATTTTAAATTGTTTTTCAGATTGAAAAGAATCAATCCCTGAAAACTCAACTCTTCCTGCAAATCTAAGGCCTTTATCCATTGGAGTTATGGCTAATTTTAAATCATTTACCATATAAGGTGATACCGGTTTGTGATTAACATTTTTTAAAACAATATGGTACCCTTTCTCTGATTCAATATTTACAAAATGGTCTATTTTTTTTAAAAATTTTCCTGACCATACGCCTGTGCAAATTATAATTTTGTTAGCTTTTAGTTTTCCATTATTTTTTGTTAATACAAATTTTTCTTCTAAATTATAAACTTCATCTTTTAAAAAATTACCCCCATTTTTAACAAAATGATTTTTTAAAGCTTTTATATATTCACCTGGAGAGCTTAACCAAGCATGGTTTGGAAAACTTAACGCAAAATTATAATCTGGAGAAATTAAATGATCTTTTTTTAAAATTTCTTCCCTTTGTAAATGTTTAAAGTCAAATCCATATTGTTTTCTCAAATAAAATTCATCACTAATTAAATCAAAAGCATTTTTATTTTTAAAAAGTATATTAAGAGATCCTGTTTTAATGAATTTTTCTGCCCCAGTACCTTTTGCTAACAATTTATGTTGTTGTAAACTATCATGTGTAAGTTCATTCAAAGAATTGACAATAGATAAAAATTTTTCTTTAGAACAATTTTTTAAAAAAGGTATTAACCACCTTAATAATCTTGGAAAATAAGACCATTTGATTGAGATTGGAGAGTCACTTGAAAAAAGATATTTAGGAATCTTTTTCCATAAATTTGGAGACGATAAAGGAATTATTGATGAAATCGCAAGTAAACCAGCGTTTCCATATGAAGTTTGAATCTCATCTCCAGGTTCTACTCTATCTATTAAAGTTACGTTTAGTCCCTCTCTTCTAAGATTTTCTGCTGTTGAAATACCCGTTATGCCTCCTCCAATTACAATAATAGATGTCTTCATAAACTTCCTAATAATAAAATCTTATAATTTTGCTACTGCATCAACTAAAACAAAAGCAATTAAACAAGTTTCATTACTCTTATTAGACCAAGCGTGATTTGTTCCTCTTTGAATTACAACATCACCTTGTTTTAATTCAACTTCGCTATCATCCAATAACATAGTAATCTCTCCACGAACAATTACAGCATAATCAACAGAATCTGTTCTATGCATAAAAGGATGTCTTGCATTTTCAACAATAGCATTAGATGCCCCCATCTCACTAAAAGCTTCTTTACCATCAAGACTTTTTAAGACCTCTGGATCTTCAGGTTCAAATTCAACCATTCTAAAAATTGATCCATTTTTAGGAGGATGTAAAATAAATGCCTCACCTAATGTTTCTTCTGATCCATCATATTCAGTAGGTATATTTTTTGATTGCCAAAAATTTGTTAAAGTAACACCTGGTCTTGAGTCTCTTTGTAATATTTCTGTTGCCATTTCATCTGAAACACATATTGCTTTACCATTTTTATCATGACCTGTGATAACTCGTCTTATTTTATATGCCATAAATTCTCCTATAATTTTAGTTTTTATTAATTTTATACTGAACAAAAACAAATATTAGTAAGATAGCCAATCCTAATAAATCAGTAAAATAACCTTGTAATAATAATAATATTCCTGCAATAGCAAAAAAAGATCTACAGTATAAATTAAGGTGAGTTATAAAGAAACCTATTACAGTTAATGAAATGCAAAACACACCTAAAAAAGAACTGATGATAGCCAAAACAATGTTATAAAATGAGTCGTTTAATAAAAGCGCAGGACTATAAAAAAATATAAATGGTAAGATATAACAAGTTATTCCATAAACAAAAGCTGTCCAACCAACTTGATTAATATTAGCTTTTGCAATTCCTGCTGCTACATATGAAGCTAAAGCAACTGGAGGGGTTATTGTAGATACACATCCAAAAAAGAACACAAACATATGTGCTGTAAGTATAGGAACACCAATTTCTGATAGTGCTGGAGCAACAACTGTAGCTAAAATTAAATATGCTGCAGTAGTAGGCAAACCCATTCCCAAAATAATTGCTACAATCATAGTCATCAATAATGCTAAAATAGGCACTCCTAAAGACCAAGTAAGTATTAAACCAGAAATCTTGGAACCTAAGCCTGTTATTCCTAAAGTTCCAGAAATTATTCCTGCGGCAGCACAAGCAACTGCAATTGGAACAATATTCTTTGTACCTTCTACAATAGCTCTATAAGCATTAGTAAAAAATTTAAATGATATCTTTTTATTCCAAATGATGTTTAAAAAAAGAAGTATAATTATTGAAAAAAATGAAGCTTTAAAAGGAGAATATCCATATAACATCATTCCTATCAATGATAAAAATGGAATAATAAACTGCAAACCACTTAAAAGAATTCTAAAAGTGCTTTCTCCATCATCTTCATATTTTTTTGGCTTTAGTCCATTCTTCTTAGCCTGAAAATGAACTACAAAAAAAGTAGAAGTAAAAAACAAAAGAGCTGGTAATAAACCTGCCTTCATTATTTCTGTATATGGCTTACCTATTATTTCAGCCATAATAAAAGCTGCTGCTCCCATAACAGGAGGCATAATTTGACCGCCTGTTGAAACAACAGCTTCAATTGCTCCCGCTTGATGATTTTTATAACCTTCTTTTTTCATCATTGGTATTGTTAAAGTACCGGTTACCGCAACATTTCCAGCTGCTGAACCAGAAATCATACCCAATAATGTGCTAAATATTACTGCTGTTTTTGCGCTTGCAGCATGCATATTTTTGGTCAACCGCATAGCAATTTTAAAAAAAAAATCACCTGCACCAAATTGACTCAAAAAAGATCCATAAATTGAAAAAAGTATTATATAAGATGCAGAAACACCTAAAGGAATACCATAAACCCCTTGACTTGTTGTAGTTAAAAATTCTGCCATTCTTTCAAGACTATATCCTTTACTATAAAATATACCTCCTAAGAATTGACTGTAAAATGGGTAGGTAAAGAAAATTAAACAAATAATAGAAAGTAATAAACCTATTCCTCTTCTCGTTGCTTCTAAAATTAAAAATAAAATCACAACTCCAGAAATAATATCTAAAAACGTTGTATCTCCTCCGCTCATTGCTATCTCTTGCCATGAAAAAATCATATGAAAGCCTGTTAAAAAAGATAAAACAACAAGAGAAAACCTTAATACATTATCAAAAATATTATTTTCTAAATTTTGAAAAGTGGGTTTATTTAAAAATAAAATAGAAAGCATTAACATAAGATGAAAAATTCTTATGTCTGGTGTTGATAAAATAAAAATTCCTGAGACATTTAATAAATGGACTGCGCCTAAAATAAACGCAATCCATATTATTAGAAAAGATTTTACATAATTAATTTTTTTTAACATTGAAAAAAATTAATTAATTACTTTTCATTAAAATATTTTGCTGCTCCAGCATGAAGTGGAATTCTAAGTTTAAGAGAATTTTTAACATTTATCTGTTTTGCATATGCATTTATTCTTTTGAATTCATCCATATTTCCATAAATAGCTTTTGTTATCTTATAAACTTTTAAAGCATCCATTCCCCAATCAACAACTAACATATTATTTACACCAAAAGCTATCCCATCATCATTAGTTTTATAAGCAGATTTTGGAATAATCACTTTATTGTAATTTTTGTATTTGTTTAAACCTTGTTTGACTTTCCCAGAAGCCAATTTAATAAACTTTAGTTTTTTATTTACTTGAGCCTGAACAACAGCTCCAGCAGGGTAACCAGATAAAGCAAAAGCAGCATCAACATTTCCATCTGCTAATTGAGAAAAGCCATCAGCGTATGATAAAAAAACTGGTTTAATATCTTTTATAGTCAGTCCATGTAAACCTAAAACCTGTTTTGTAAAAGGTATGGTACCTCCTCCTGCAGGACCTATCGCTATTCTTTTTCCCTTAAGATCATTTATAGTGTTAATTGATGAGTTACTTAAAGTCATCATATGTAAAACTGAAAAGTGTAAAGCACCTATTGCTCTCAAACTCATTTTTCCAGATTTTTTGTACATTGCTACGCCTTTATTTGCCAAAACAGCAAGATTATTATTTGTTATAGCTATATCTACTTCTTTTTTATTTACTAATTTAGGATTTTGCACTGATCCCCCAGTTACAATCGGCACCATTTCCAAACCTTTAGCATGCTTATTGACTAAGGTAGAAATTGCTTGACCGACCGGATAAAAAGCTCCACCTTGGCTCGCCGTCCCGATTCTAAGCTCTTCTGCATTTACTTGACTTATCATCAAATAAAAGATCAAAAGAAAAGATGATATAATTGTTTTAAAAAAATTCATTTTAACCTCCTTTGTTATACATTTAAAATACATTATGAAAATAATAATCATAATCATAATTATTTAAAGTGATAACCTGCATCAATTATTCTCATAAATTATTTTTAATTTAAGATCTGTCATTAATAGTCTTTTTATAAAAAAAATTTTGGATTATTAAAAATTTCTTTAAGATAAAATTCATGAGATTGTTTATATAAATTTATCTGAAGGAACTTTAATAACTAATCATATAATAAAAGTAGATAGCTAAATAACTTTTATTTGACAATCTTAAAAATACTTTCAAATCTATTAACCCCAACAAATTAATATATATAAGAAATTTATTTTAAAATATGGCTAATAAAATTTAACTAATAAACTATTTTTGTCCCCTTGTAATTCTGGTGTTTGCGAACCAGCTGATTGTTGAATAACATTAGTTTTAACGAAATTATGTAGTTCCCCTGCAGTAATGTTTTTATCATTATTAGAGTCTGCGTCACCTTCCATACCCTTCATCAAAAAATAACTAAACATACCATGTTTAGTCTCATTCAGAGGTTTAGATAATTGCTCACTTGACGCAGCTGTAAATACAATAAAATTTTTTGGTAATGATTTTTTTTGAGCTTTTACTAAAATTGGCCTTCCTTCAATCAAAGAATTATTATCTCTTGCTTTACCTGAATAACACGTATCTAGAAAAACAATTACTTGACGAGGTTTTGCTAACTTAATTTCATTAAACAATCTAGTTCTATTTATAGCTGTATCATCCAATAATTTAGGGGTTCCATCGTGAGGTAATAAATACATGTTTTTACCATCATCTGAAGCTAAACCATGTCCCGCAAAAAAAATAAAAACGTCACTTTTATTTGGTTTTGAAAATCTTCTTAACCATTCTTTTACAGCTAGCAATATCTCCTGCTCACTAGCATCGTGATTAAGTAAAACTTTAATTCTATTTTCTGACACCCCTAATTTTTCCGAAGCATAGTCTTTAAACATAGATGCATCATTATCTGCAAAAATAGCATCAGCAATTGTATTTTTGTACTTTGCAACCCCTATCAAAATAGCTATTGCATCAGGGTTTTTAAAAACTTTTTTATTCAAAGGATTTAATCTTGAGAAATTATTGAAAAAAGTTTTATTACTTTTAATTCTTTTAAATTTAACTTCTTTTACTGTTTTTAAACCCGCTGAGTCCTCAGCTATAATCATTAACTTCAATCCACCTATTGGAACAAATGTTGAATATTCAAATTTACCGTTTTTATCAAAAAATATCTCTTCATCATCTATTTTTATGTATTTAATACCTAAATTATCTAACGCTCTACCTCTAACAATACCAAGTTTATTTTTGGTGGTAATATAATCAATTTGAATTTTTGGTTTAATTAAATCAGACTTAATAGAATTTTCTATTTCTTTTTTATGAACCTTTAGATTTTTATTCCAAAATTTGCTTGAATAATTATTTACACCCTTTTTACCACAGGTTAAATTTCTACGACTTAACTCTCTGTACCACTTAATTTTTTCAAATTCATTTAATTGTTTTTCAGAATTAGAAAATATCTCACAAATATTTTTGTTAGAAATTTTATTGTATGTATTACAAAATAATCCTCTTAAAAAAGCCTCTTTTACATATTTGCCATTAATTCCATCTATTGCAACCCAAGTTCTTCCAAAGGTTAAAGATCTAGTAGTAGATAAAGAACAAATCTTTTTATCTGAAATAACAATTTCAGAAGAATTACTATTAGAAAAATTTAAAAAAAAAATTAAAAATAAAAAAGTTTTAAAATACAATTATTTACATTTCAACTTAGTTTGGGCTGTACTTATAGCTTCTATTTCACCCTTGAACTTAGCAACATCTGCTTTATGATCGCCAGTCAAAGAACTTGCAGGAATTAAAACAAAAAACACTGAAGCAGCATCAACATTAGCTTTTGAGTTTTGTAATTCTGAATATTTTTGAAGTTCACCTTGTGCATCGCTCATTTTAGTTGCAAGTTGAACACAGGAGTAATCCATATATTTTTCATGCGAAACATAAGAGGCTGAGATACTTGAAGGCCTAGAGGCGCAATTTGATAATAGATATGATATTAAAATAGTTAGTATTAACTTAGAAAAAGTTTTTATTTTATACATATTTTTCAACCTTAATTAAACAACAAAAATAAAAAATTACCATATTACATTTTGATTTCAATTAAAATAATATAAAAAATTAAATTTTTTAGTAATTGTCTTTTTTACAATCACCATGATTCACCAGATTATGCAACAATTTGAAAATATTTCAATGAAGATAAAGTTCTTCTTCAACATTAGCTTTTTTGAACTAATAACTATTATAACCTTTTTTTAGTTTTACCTTTATTGAATATTATTTTCATCTCTGAACATCTTGTTTAATGTTAAATGCCTTAGATTGTGAAGGTTGTCCATGCTTTCTTAATCAAAAAAAACTACTTGTTGTTTCTCTTTGATATTGAGGTTCTAACGTAACCTCACTGGATCAATAGTGGATCAATTGGTTGAATTTGATAAAAGGTGAAAGATAAAGTGGCCAAAATAATATTTGCTTTTCAATACTTAAGTTGGTCGGGGCGGAGAGATTCGAACTCCCGACCCTCTGGTCCCAAACCAGATGCGCTACCAGACTGCGCTACGCCCCGAGAGTTTTTTTTATATTTGAAAATTAATTAAATTCAAGTTTTTTTATAAAATATAGACTTTTAATTATGATATTTCTTAATTAATTTTTCTATTGTTAATCCTTGGATTAAAATTGTAAAGATAACTACTCCATAAGTTGCAGTTAATATTACTGGTTTGATTCTATATCAGGAAGAGAAAGAGCCAAAGCTATTGAAATTCCTCCTCTTAGACCTGCCCAAGTTAAAATAGTAATTTCACCAGGTTGTTTTGCGATAATAGGATTCAAAAATTGAAGAGGTATAGATACAGCACAAAATCTTGCTAACACTGCAACAGCTAAAGCTATTAGGCTTAATGAAATCACGTCCATACTTGAGGATAGAACAATCACCTCAAAGCCTATTAAAACAAATAATGCTGCGTTAAGTATTTCATCAATTAAATGCCAAAAATCAGTTACATGTTCTCTAGATTTTTCACTCATAGCAAACTGACGTCCAGTATTTCCTATAAAAACACCAGCTACCACCATTGCTATTGGGCCAGAGATATGTAAATTTAATGCAATTGAATATGCACCCATAACCAGAGCAAGCGTAGCTATTACCTCTAAAACATAATCATCAACTTTTCTTAAAAGTAAAAATGTTAAGTATCCTGATATGATGCCTAATAACGCACCACCAAATGCTTCTTTCACAAATAATCCTAAAACTGCATTTGCATCCATAGAACCAGCTGGTTGACCAGTGGCGCTACCAAATGCAATAGTTAATAAAACAGAAAAAATTACTACAGCAACCCCATCATTAAACAAACTTTCTCCTCCTATCATAGCTTCAAGCCTCTTCGGAACTTTTAATCTTTTGAGAAGAGACATAACTGCCACAGGATCTGTAGGAGAGACTATAACTCCAAAAATCAGACAATATAAAAATTCTATTTGAAAACCAAAAAATTGAGAAAAATAATAAAAGCATGTTCCATTTATAAGCGTAGAAATCATTACGCCAATTGTAGCTAAAACTGATACATGTATTTTTGCTTTCATTAAACTATTTAAATCAACATGCAAAGCGCCAGCAAATAATAAAAAGCTTAACATACCATTCATTAAAGTAGTGTTAAAATCTATCTCATTTAACCAGTTTTTAAGAGTTTCAGTTACACCCATTGAAGGCATAATGACATCTAAAAGCATTACTGCTAGTCCAGTTAATAAGGCTATAATAACCAATCCAACTGTTAGTGGTAATTTTAAGTAACGGTGGTTTAAAAAACCAAAAATACTCACACAAACTAAAATTAATGCTGGAAATTCTAACAAATTAGCCTCAAAAAATTATTATCATTAATCTTGAAATTTACTCTAAAAAAGTAAAATTAAAAAGAAAAATTTTTTGTTCTTAATTAAACTGTTGTAAAATATGATTTTTACTTTCAAAAATCAACTTATCACCCAAACCTAAGTCTAATTTTTTGAATTCACCTGAATTTAATTCCAGTACATATTTTGCCTTTCCAGAACTACTAATTTTCATTTCATTCAATGGTATTGCATTAAGATGAAAATTAAATATTTTTTTTTCTGCATCTATGAAGATTATATCAAGAGGGATAAAAGTTTTTTTCATCCAAAACTCTCTGTAACCTTCTTTTTCCCATAAAAAAAGCATTCCAGTTTGCTTTGCCATTTTTTTTCTACATTGAAGACCAGATTTTCTTTTCACTTCATTTTCAGCTAACTCAACTAAGAATTTTTTTTTAATTTTTAAATCGTTTTCTATCCAAATAGTAGCTTTATCAAATTTTAAAACCTCACAAGCATAAGTAGAGAAGCTAGTTGAAAAAATTAGAAAACTTAAAGGCATTAAAACTTTTACTAATTTTAATTTAATTTTTGTATTTATTAATCTCATCAATTAATTTAAATATTTTACCTCTAACAACATTTTTTTGATAAGGATCTCTCCATGAACTAACCCAGTGATTAGGTATGCCCTTCTTCACTCTAATATTATCCCATTTTAATGAAAATAATATTTTTTTACACTCTTCACTAAAATGTGAATTAAGCAATTTATCTTGATTATTTAAAATTAACCAATTTCCAGCCCAAGCTTTAGCGGTTAAGTAAGGATTGTAGCCTCCACCTCCAAGAATTAATGTTTTATTAGTCAATTCTTTTAAAATGGATAAAACATGCCAATACATATTATTAGATAACTTCATTTTAGATTGTGGGTCAGCTTCTAAACAATCAGTTCCAGCTTGGATAATTGTTAAATCAGGTTTCATTTTATTTGTATATGGTAATATTAAATTATTTAGAATAATCTCCATTTCCTTATCATTTAAATTTTCTGGTACTGGAATATTCATTATATTAGGAAAAGAACAATCTGAAATAGACCCAGTCTTTGGCCAACGATTTTCTTCATGAATAGATATCAATTCAACTTTCTTGTTATTAATAAAAAAATCTTGAACAGCATCACAGTGATGAGCATCAATATCTATATATAAAATTTTTTTATAGCCTGTATTTATAGCTTTAATAATTGCTAAAATACAATCATTCAAAAAACAAAATCCTGAAGCATAAGAACTTCTTCCATGATGAGTACCTCCAGAAAAATTTAGAATTTTTTCTGCTTTGCCATTTGACAAGTAATCAATTGCATTCATACTTGAATTTGCGGCAGAAGCTGGTCTTGAAAATACTTCACCAAAAATTGGGTTATTACCTATACCAATTTTATACTTTAACTTAAGGTTATTTGGTAAATCTTGATGTTTTTCTGCAAATTGAAGGGCTTTTAAATAATTTTTATCATGAAATAACAATAAATCTTCGATAGATGCAACATCATTAAAAATTATGTGTTCTTCTTTTATCCATTTCATTTCTTTTAATAATTCTAAACTAGGCCAAACTCTATCAATATTAAGAGGATGTCCCTCTCCATATTTAGATCCTTTAAATATTTTACTGGTAAAGAGTAAATTTTTCATTTTAATGTTATTATTTCAACTTTATTAAAAATACAATGGCAAGGTTTATCATAATCACATTTACCCTTTTATTAATATGGGAAATTATTTGTATAATTTTAAAAATGCCAACATATATTTTACCTCCACCAACTTTAGTATTTTTATCTATTATCAATCATTGGGATGAATTATTATATCATGCATCTATAACAATTATTGAAATTTTAGCATCCCTATTTATTGGTATAATAATAGGAAGTGTTTTTGCTCTAATTATTTCATTTTCATCTAAATTAAGGAGATGGATATTACCAGTATTATTAACTAGTCAATCTATTCCAGTTTTTGCATTGGCTCCAATTCTAGTTTTATGGTTTGGATATGGTATAACTAGCAGGATAATAATTGGAGTGTTAATAGTATTTTTTCCCATAGCATCAAATTTTTCTGATTCAATTAATAAAACACCTAAACAATACCTTGATGCAGCAAAAACTCTTGGGCTTTCAAAATCTCAAATTTTTTGGCTTATAAAAATTCCCTATGGTTTGACTGGACTTTTTTCTGGAATAAGGATTGCCTCGTGCTTTGCTCCAATTGGAGCTATTGTTGGTGAATGGATAGGAGGAAGTGTTGGGCTTGGATCCTATATGATATATAGCAATGCAAGGTTGCAAATTGATAATACCTTTGCTGCTCTAATAATTTTAATAGTAATAACCATAAGTTTATATTTTTTTACTGACAAAATTTTAAAAAAAATCTTGTGGTGGGATTAAAATTAAATTAATTTCGTTAATAAAAGGAGCCAGGGGTGCTTTAAAAAGCTGAGATATAGACCCTAAAACCTGATCTAGATAATGCTAGCGGAGGGAGTTAAAATGAAAAAAACTACATATCTATTTTTTATTATCTTATTATTTAATATTTCAAATGGTTTAGCCAAAAATAAAAATATTTCTATTGGTTTAGATTGGTTTATCAACCCCGATCATGCTCCAATAATTATTGCAAAACAAAAAAACTTTTTTAAAGAACAAAACATCAAGGTTGAAATAATCGAGCCTGCTGACCCAAATGATCCCCCAAAATTAGTTGCTGCTGGCAAAATAGATATTGCAATCACCTATCAGCCTCAATTTTATTTACAAATAGACAATAGTTTACCAGTAATTAGGTTAGGTTCTCTAGTAAGTACACCTCTAAATTGCTTGGTAGTATTAAAAAATGGAAGTATAAAATCTATTAAAGATTTAAAAAATAAAAAAATTGGCTTTTCTGTTGGTGGTTTTGAGGAAGCTCTTCTTTCAGCAATGTTAGAAAAAAATGGATTGAGTCTAAAAGATGTTGAGTTAATTAATATTAATTTCTCTTTATCTCCTTCTTTAATTTCCAAACAGGTTGATGCAGTCATCGGAGCTTTTAGAAACTTTGAACTTAATCAAATGAATATTGTTGGGCAACCTGGTAAAGCTTTTTATCCAGAAGAAAATGGCGTCCCTCATTATGAAGAATTAATTTACATAATAAATAAAAAAAATAAAGGTAAACTAGAGTACAAAAAATTTCTTGATGCCATTCAAAAAGCTACAGTTTTTATATTAAATAATCCTAACGAATCATGGAAAATTTTTTATAATTATAAAAAAGGACTTAATGACGAATTAAATAGAAGAGCTTTTAAAGATACAATACCTAGGTTCAGCAATAGACCTAGTGCTTTTGACAAATTATCTTATATAAATTTTCAAAAATTTCTTTTCAAAAAAGGAATTATTAGTAAATTACATAATATAGATTTGTTTATAAATTAAAATTAAGTTTTGAATTATGTTAAAAAGTATTTTGTTGTTTTTCATTTTACTTTTATTTTGGCTACTTATGTCTGGTCATTATACCTTTTTGATAATTTCATTGGGGATATTATCTTGCATTTTTTGCGTTTATTTAGCGAATAGAGCTAATATATTAGATAATGAGATGCTACCTATTTCATTTTTTCCAAGACTCTTCCAATATACTATTTGGTTGTTTAAAGAAATTATTATTTCTAATATTACGACTGCCAAAGTTATATTAACAAGTTCTGAAAATCCTGAAATTTTTTTAATAAAATGCTCACAAAAAACACCAGAAGGAAAAACAACTTATGCTAACTCTATTACACTTACGCCTGGAACAGTTACAACCAATATTAAAGAAAATAAACTTGAGGTTCATGCCTTAACACCAAATTTTGGTAAAGATGTCCGAAGTGGTGACATGGACAAAAAAGTAACTTGGCTAGAAAACGGAAAATAATGTTTTTATCAGTTTTAATAGCGTTAGCAATTTCAGGTCTTTTAATTTTAGTAAGAGTTATCTATGGTAAAACAACTTTTGATAGAATTTTAGCTACAAATAGTTTGGGCACCATCATCGTTTTAGCTATCTCTGTTCATGGCTATTATTCAGGCAGACCTGAATTTATTGATATTGCTATAGTATATGCCTTAATAAACTTTATTGGTACAATTGCTGTATTAAGTCTTTTTGACAATGGCACTTTAGGTGATAAATTTGGGGATAAATCTGAATGATAGAAAATATTTGGGATATATTAACAATTTTTTCTTTTGTTTTTGGTAGTTTTTTTATTTTAACTGGATCTATTGGATTAATAAAACTACCAGACGTTTTTTCAAGAATTCATTCATCTGGAATGATTGATACAGCTGGAGCTGCATTTATAATCCTAGGTTTAGTTTTTCAAAGTGGAATCTCGCTTGCGACTGCAAAATTAACTTTTATTGGTATTTTTATATTTTTCTCTAGTCCTGTGTCTAGTCATGTAATTTCAAATCTTGCACGAAAAAAAGGAATAGTTCCAATTGGTAAGAAAAGAGGGAAACTATTATGATTTCTGAGATTGTCATAAATGCTTTTTTAGTTACAACAATGTTAGGAATAGCTATTACTATTATAAGAGTTAGAGCAGTTATTTTTACTGTTATATTAACTGGTGCTTATTCTCTAGTTTCAGCTTTAATGTTTGTTACGTTGGATGCTGTTGATGTGGCCTTCACAGAAGCATCTGTTGGAGCAGGTATTTCCACAATTTTATTTGTTGCTGCCATGGCATATTTGCCGAAAGAAGAAACTTTAGAAATATTTAATAACAAACATTTTTTTGCTATTTTAACATGTTCTTTAATAGGAATAGTACTAATATGGTGCAGTTATGATTTACCAGTCATAGGTCAAGCAAACAACCCAATCCACTTGCATCTATTACCTGAGTTTTTAGAGGGATCTAAAAAAGATATTGGTATTCCAAATGTGGTTACTAATATTTTAGCTAGTTATAGAGGATATGATACATTTGGAGAAGTCATAGTAATTTTTACTGCAGGTGTCTCAGTTATAGTACTCCTGCAAAATTCAAAAATAAATAAAGTTTCTACTTCAAAAAATACAATTAAAATTTCAAAAAGAAAATAAAATGATAAATAAAGACGATAGAAATATAGAGACACAGGAAAATCCTATTTTAAGAGTTTCAGCAAAAATTCTTTTTACACCGATAATACTTTTTGGTCTTTATGTTCAGTTTCATGGTGACTTTGGTCCGGGTGGTGGATTTCAGGCAGGAGTGATTATAGCTTCAGCTTTTATTTTATATTCATTAATTTTTGGTTTAGAAAAAGGATATCAATTATTGCCACCAAAATTCAATTTTTTTCTTCTGGCTTTAGGCGCGTTTATATATGGCTCTGTTGGCTTGATCACTATGTTAATTGGAGATCTATTTCTTTCATATAATGTTCTTGGAACAACAAAACAATCTGGTCAACATATTGGTATCTTATTAGTTGAATTTGGAGTGGGTTTAACGGTAAGTAATGTTATGATTGCCTTATTTAATGCATTTGCAGGTTTTGATTTTAAAAAGATAAAGAAATGATACATGAATTTTTAGGCATATGGAACTATTGGATAGTATTCATTTTGATGATGATAGGCTTATACATAGTGATTGCTAAAAAAAGCTTATTAAAAAAAATAGTTGGGTTATCAATTTTTCAAACATCAGTATTTCTTCTCTACATTACTTTTGGAAAAATAACTGGAGGAACTGCACCTATTTTGACTTCAATCGGAGATCCTATATATTCTAACCCATTACCTCATGTTTTAATTCTTACTGCAATTGTAGTTGGTGTCGCTACAACAGCCTTAGGCTTGGCTTTGGTAATAAAAATAAATTCAACTTATGGTAGTATTGATGAGGATGAAATCTCTGCTTCTGACTTAGTTGATTATCATGAACAATTGTATCCAATAAATCAAAAAAATAATAAATAAATGGATATTATTATAAAAAATTTACCGATATTAATTGTTATTACACCATTAATGATGTCATTACTTGTAGCTATTTTACCTAATTATAAAATTTCCTGGTTGATTTGTTGCATCACAACTTTACTGACTTTTTGTTTTTCAATTGGGTTGTTCATTGAATTACAGCATGTAAATTTAATTTCCTACCACCTTGGAAGTTGGATGCCTCCATTTGGAATTGAATATGTTATTGATAAAGTTAGTATTATTCCAGTTTTAATAATTTCATCTATTGGCTTTCTTGCTAGCATATTTTCCATTAAATTCATGGAAAATGAAATTTCTTTAAACTTGATACCAAAAACCTACTGCTTATGGTTACTTGCTATCGCAGGACTTATGGGTCTTGTTACAACAGCAGATGTTTTTAATTTATTTGTATTTCTTGAAATTTCATCACTTTCCTCTGTTGCACTTGTTGCAATGGGAAATAAATTAAATAAAAAGGCCTTAACTGCTGCTTATAATTACTTAATTATTGGAGCTATTGGAGCTACTTTCTATGTTATAGGTGTTGGTTTATTATATTCTATTACTGGTACCTTAAATATGGGTGATTTAGCAGAAAAGCTTCCAAAACTTGGTTTTAACAAAGTTGTAATAGCAGGATTTGGTTTTATGATAACAGGGATAATGGTTAAAGCAGCCATATTTCCACTTCATATATGGCTTCCTGGAGCATATGCTTTTGCCCCTTCATCCGTATCAGTTTTACTAGCAGCAACTGCAACAAAAGCTTCAATTTATATTATTGCTCGTATCAGTTATACTATTTTTGGAGGAACTTTTGATCTTTATGCAATAGATGACTTGAGGTTCTTTATTATTTTACTTTCAATATTAGCTATGTTTGCAGGAACAATCATGGCAATTTATGAAAAAGATATAAAACGATTATTAGCTCACTCTTCAGTTGCCCAGATTGGATATATTTTGTTAGGTATTTCTTTAGCTACCTCGACAGGAATTGCTTCTGGATTTATCCATTTGGTTAATCATGCACTTATAAAAGGGGGTTTGTTTATGAGTGTTGTAGCTATGGGTTTTTATATTCAAAAAAGAGTAACTATTTTTTCACTTTCAGGAATTGGTAAACAAATGCCGATTACTTTTTTCTCTTTTATAGTTTGTGGATTAAGCCTAGCAGGACTTCCATTAACAGCTGGATTTATTTCAAAATTATATTTAGTAAAAGC
>MDSV01037839.1_pt1 | contig 16441 bp, 17 predicted proteins | sample 810851 | NCBI WGS metagenome assembly MDSV01 (sample SAMN05326640, study PRJNA326480) | marine metagenome | isolation source: seawater | place: Atlantic Ocean: North East | collected 2012 | reverse complement strand
TCCAATTTTGAGAACTGGAAAAATAGTCGTTACAACTAAAATTAAACTAATTTTAAACATTAGGCATTTGTAGGCAATCTTTCTTCTACCTTTGAACCCCGTATTCATACTTCGAATTCGGGAACATGCCTAACACACCTTCAGAGTCTAGCAAATCAAGCATTAACGGCCGCAATAGCCGCTATATTTTTGTGACTGGAGGTGTAAGTTCCAGTTTGGGCAAAGGCATCGTAAGTGCCTCTTTGGCTAAGCTACTTCAGTCAAGAGGGTATCGGGTCACAATACAGAAACTCGATCCATATATCAACGTTGATCCTGGCACATTGAATCCATATGAACATGGTGAATGCTATGTCACAGTTGACGGAGCTGAGACAGATTTAGATTTGGGACACTATGAACGATTCCTTAACGTCTGCACAACCCAAGCAAATAACATTACGACAGGCAGAATCTATCAGTCTGTCATTAACAAAGAACGTCGTGGTGAGTATTTGGGGAAAACCGTTCAAATAATACCTCACATTACAGATGAAATCAAACGCTCAATTCAAATTCTTGGATCACAAAGTGAGTTTGATTTTGTCATTACTGAGATTGGTGGAACAGTAGGCGACATTGAATCACTCCCATATATTGAGGCAGTGCGCCAAATGAAATGGCAAAATCCCAAGGACACGCTTGTGATTCATTTAACACTCATCCCCTACTTAAAAGCTGCTGGAGAACTTAAAACAAAGCCCACTCAACACTCCGTGAAACAATTGCTTGAACTGGGTGTTCAACCCGACATTCTGGTCTGCAGAACGGAACACAACATCACGCCATCTATCAGAACAAAACTGGCACAATTCTGTAACGTAAGTCATGACTCAGTGATTGAATCCATCGATGCAGAGACCATTTATGATGTTCCACTATTGATGCAGAAAGAGCGACTTGATGAAGTGGTTCTCAGTAAATTAGATGTAGACCTTAGCAAAGCAACTAAACCAAACCTTACCGAGTGGGAAAACTTTTTATATCGTTTTAAAAACCCAGACCAAACCGTTCGCATTGGTTTGGTAGGAAAGTATGTCGAGCTTAAAGACAGCTACAAAAGCATCGCTGAGGCGCTCGCACATGCCGGCGCAAATCTCAAAACCAGAGTCGACATTCACTGGATTCACTCTGAACAAATCTCTCGGAAAAACGTCCAGGAAAAACTGGGACACCTAAATGGAATCCTTGTCGCTCCTGGATTTGGTTCTCGTGGAATTGACGGCAAACTTGAATCCATACATTTTGCAAGAACGAACGACATACCATTCTTTGGCATCTGCCTCGGAATGCAATGCGCGGTCGTTGAGTTTGCACGAAATGTACTCGACCTCACAGATGCACACTCCTCTGAAATTAAAGAATATACCCCTCACCCTGTCATCAACCTTATGGCCGAGCAGAAATCAATTACAGACATGGGAGGAACCATGCGACTCGGAGCTTACCCATGCGATCTCATGAAGGGATCAAAAGTTCGGGAGATTTACGGCACCTCATCCATTGAAGAGCGTCATCGACATCGATATGAATTTAATGAGGAATACAGATCGCAATTTGAGACAGCAGGAATGATTGCAACAGGAATTAACCCCGTGAGTGAATTAGTGGAAATCATTGAGATTCCCGCCCACCCATACTTCATCGCTACTCAGTTTCATCCAGAATACGCCTCGACAGTTCTTGCACCTCACCCACTCTTTATTTCATTCGTACGCGCAACCGTCATGGCAGGATCAGGAACTGTGAATGCTGAAAACAAACAAGACTCGTTTCGGGCTTAGCCTTTATCGACTCGCTCTGAACATCTGAATATGGGGGATACCATCCTCCAAATAGGCCTCCCCTGTTGATTTAAAGCCCAAATCAGCGTAAAATTTCTCGAGGTAACATTGGGCAGAAATACGAATCCCCAGATCTGGATAATGCTTATCACACTCTGCAATCGCACGATTCATTATTTCGATTCCAAGCCCTACCCCTCTACAATCCGGCCTTGTAGCCACTCTACCTATACTGGGTTCAGAATAGCTCAAACCCGGAGCGCAAATACGTACAGTCGCAGCTGCAGCATCTCCGGAAGTCTCATCATCGTCTGATTTAAAAGCATAGACATGAATTGACTTCAGATCTTTTCCATCCAACTCTGGATACGGGCAATCCTGCTCTACAACGAAGACATCTATTCGGAGCCGCATAATCGCATGAAGTTCATCACGTGTCAAATCACCCCATAAAGAAGTAAAAAAGTTAAATGAAGAAGCGCGTTTTGACAAATTGGGCATTAAAATGATTCTTTATCTTGATTTGAGTAAGTGAAGATGAGGTTTTTTCGCAGATCACACATACAAATTACAGACTTTTATTTTATAACCACAAAAAAAGGGCAAGCCCGAAGGCTGCCCTTTTTCAATTCAGTAAAAATGTCTTAGAAGCGCGCTCCCAAGCCAATCATAGTATTAAAACCTGTATCAAGGTTGTAGTTAATCTGTGGATCAACATAAAAGCGATCACTTACAGCACCCAGATTGAAGTACTTACCAGCACCTAGAGAGATACTAGCATCTCCTGCTAAGTCTGATGCTCCAGCTTGGAAGAATACACCATTCCAGAAGTAACGTAGACCTAGGTCGAGATGGAGGTCATCAGTTTCCCCATTAATAGAACCTGTAACAACGAGGTCGTCAATTACAGCGTAACCAATGGTAGCAGACATATCAATGTCTCCACCAAAAATATTAACTAAATCGAGTGCATTACCTGTACCTAGGTAATAAGAACCCGCAGCTTGCTCAGAATCCTGAGCTGAAAGCGTAAATGCCAAAGAAGCACACGCAAATAATGTAAATAATTTTTTCATAGAACCAATGTTTTAAGGTTTGGCGCAATATCCGATGGTAAATCGGCGAACAAATTACAGGGACGTCATATATATCAACGGGTGATTGTTAATACGGGCTATATAATCAATGTTTTCAGGGCTTACAGAGATATCTTGTCAGATTCGAACTATCTTGCAAACATGTCAGAGCAGAACGTTTTATCAGTTGAGGGGTTGTCCAAAAGGTATGGCGAGCGCTTGCTTTTTGAGAATATAACCTTTGGATTGGGTCGTGGACACCGGGTTGCATTGGTTGCAAGAAATGGAACAGGCAAGAGCACATTGATGCGTGCCCTTTGTGACATAGAACCCGCTGATGAGGGTAGAATTGCTTTTGCAGGAGGTGTAAGATGGTCATTTTTAAAGCAAGAAGCAGACTTGGACGCCGAGGCGACATTGCTCGATACCTTATATATAGGAGACAATCCTGCGGTCGTGGCCATGAAGAACTACGAACGCGAATTGTCCAAGGGAGCTGAAGGAGTCAAGTTTCAGGACGCCTGTGACGCCATGGACAGAACCCAAGCTTGGAATTACGAAGCAAGAGCGCGAGAAGTTTTAGGCCAACTCAACTTACATGATCTCACCAGAAAGATTGGCACTTTAAGCGGTGGAGAACGAAGACGCGCAGCTCTTGCCGCTGTTTTGCTTGAAGCGCCGGATTTAATTTTCTTAGATGAACCGACAAACCATCTTGATTTAGAAATGATCGCATGGCTCGAGAAACGTCTTAAATCGACCAACTCGACCATCTTTATGATTACACACGATAGATATTTCCTCGAAAATGTCTGTGACCGCATCTTAGAAATCGAGAACAATCAACTCTATTCATACAAAGGCAATTTCAGCTACTACCTTGAAAAGCGAGACGAACATCGAGAAAACGCACAAGCATCAAAAGACAGAGCCCAAAAAGCGATGAGAAGAGAGTTGGCGTGGATGCGCTCCACTCCTTCTGCCAGAACGGGAAAGAGCAAAAGCAGAATCGATCGTTTTTACGAAATCAAGAAAGAAGCTTCTGTGCGTTTGAACGAGGACCCCATGCACATCTCAGTGATTCCTGAACGTCTCGGAGGAAAGGTTGTCGAATTACACAAAATCTCATGCGCATATGGAGAGCGTAATCTATTCAACGGATTAACACACCACTTTAAAAGAGGAGAGCGAATTGGAATTGTAGGCGCAAATGGATCGGGAAAGACAACGCTGTTAAACATGATTCTCGGATTACAAAAGCCTGATTCGGGGAAAGTCTCTGTAGGCGAAACCGTTGTTTTCGGACACTATCATCAACTCGGAGGGAACTTCAGCGTAGACTGGAAAGTCATTGATGCCGTGAAAGAAATTGCTGATTACATTCCTTTAAAGGGAGGTGGCAAACTTACCGCAGCACAACTCCTTGAGCGCTTCCTCTTCCCGAAGCACATGCATTACCAATACATCAAGGTACTGAGTGGAGGTGAGAAGAAACGCCTTCACCTGCTTCGTGTGTTAATGAAAAACCCAAACTTCCTTATACTCGACGAACCCACAAACGACCTAGACATCTTCACCCTCGCTGTGCTGGAAGAATTCCTGCTTGATTTTACGGGCTGCCTGTTGGTGGTGTCTCACGATCGGTATTTCATGGACAAGATTGTAGAACATGTTTGGGCAATAGGCGAAGGTGGGACGACCTCTGTAAGAGACTACCCTGGAAACTACACCCAGTATAGACTCGCCAGAAAAGAACAAATTGCATTGTCTCAAGCCACCGCATCCGCAGCGTCAAAAATCGCAAAAGAAAATTCATCAGAGGTAAAAGGAAATTATACTGAAAAGCTCTCCTATAAAGAAAAGTTTGAATATGAGGCCTTGGGACCTAAAATAACTGCGCTTGAGACCAAGCGTGATTTATTGGCGTCTGAACTTGAATCTTGCAATGCACATGAAGACCTTATACGTTTGGGTGAAAAGCTCGGAGAAATCACAGAAGAACTAGACGCATCAGAGATGCGCTGGTTGGAACTGTCTGAAAGAGCCTGAAACAATTGCTTTATGGCTGATCGAAATCCATGACAAATGGACCGTCCCCAACTGGATGACTCATACAAGACAGAACATACCCATTCTCAACCTCATCGGGCTCAAGTGCATAGTTAACATCCATAGATGCTCTTCCAGAAGTCATTTTACAACGGCACGAGCAACATACGCCACCTTGACAAGAGAACGGCGCATCGATACCTGCATCAAGCGCAAAATCGAGAATAGACTTCCCTGAACGCTTCACACTTAAAGTTGTTGTCACGCCGTCAAGAACAACTGCAACATCAACGTGATCGCTCGAAGCGGATGCTTCGGGCGCCTGGACTTCCTTCTCTTTTTTAGGAGACGAAGACGTGAAAAGCTCAAATTTTATCTTCGATTCATCCATCCCTGTGCTTAAAAGGGCATCCTTACCGGCCAATATCATTTCTTCAGGACCACATAGATAGGAAACATCATAAGATGAGGGGGAAATGACTTCCTTGAAAATTCTGTCGAAACGCGCGCGATCAAGTCGCCCTCCAAACATCTCAATTTCTACTGGCTCTCTGGTGAGTAGATTGAAAATCTGAATTCTTTCAAGATAGATGTCTTTGAGATCGGCAAGTTCATCTTTGAAAATAATGCTGGCCGTTTCCTTATTAACATAGAAAAGAGCAAATCGAGAATCCGCAGAGGAATGAAGCGTTTCTTTAATGATACTGATGATGGGCGTAATTCCTGAACCGGCAGCAAACCCCAAATGATTCTTCTCATTGGAACTGGTGGCTGCAGTAAACCTACCCTCAGGAAGCATTGATTCCAAAATATCGCCAACGGCAAGCACACGATTCGCATAGGTGCTAAATTTTCCGCCAGGCACCTCCTTCACTGCAACACGCAAAACACCTTCGTAAGGAGCCGAACAAAGAGAATAACTTCTACGTACATCTTCCCCATCAATCTTGGTGCGAAGCGTCAGGTATTGCCCCGCTTTGTAATGAAACGTTTCGCCGGAGACAGACTCGAGAAGCAAAGAAACTGAATCAACTGTTTCTCTTCTTATTTCAACGACCCTGAAATTATGGAATTTAGACATGGCGCAAAGTTAATTCGGGAAAACTAATTTTGAATGATTTGATCTAAATCATATCTAAAAAAACCTTATACGAGTATCTTTGGAATATGATTGAAACTCAAGAGCAGTTAATAAAAGCGTTTGATGCCTATGTTGCTGCGGATAAGAAGATTGAACCAAAGGATTGGATGCCTGACGCGTACCGCAAGACTTTGATCCGCCAAATCTCGCAACATGCGCATTCTGAAATAGTAGGCATGCTCCCCGAAGGGCAGTGGATTACACGTGCGCCTAGCCTCCAACGTAAGGCCATTTTACTCGCAAAAGTGCAAGATGAAGCAGGACACGGATTGTATTTATATTCTGCAGCAGAAACGTTGGGCATAGACAGGGCTGAGATGGTGGATGATTTGCTTTCAGGCAAAGCAAAATACAGCAGCATTTTTAATTACCCCTCGCTCACATGGGCCGATATCGGAGCAATAGGTTGGCTCGTTGATGGTGCCGCAATTATGAATCAAGTTCCTTTATGCAGGTGCAGTTATGGGCCGTATGCCAGAGCTATGACTCGTGTTTGCAAGGAAGAAAGCTTTCATCAACGTCAAGGATATTCAATCATGATGCAACTGATGAAAGGCACCGATGCGCAGAAAGAAATGGCACAAGATGCGCTGAACAGGTGGTGGTGGCCCTCCCTCATGATGTTTGGCCCAAGCGACAGTGAAAGTATGCACAGCTCACAGAATATGAAGTGGAATATCAAACGCTTCTCCAATGACGAGCTTCGACAACGAATGGTAGACATGACCGTTCCACAGGCAGAATGTATCGGGTTAAAAATGCCGGATCCAGACCTGAAATGGAATGAAGAGAAGGGGGGGCACGATTTCGGAGAAATAAATTGGACAGAGTTCTATGATGTCATCGCTGGAAACGGCATTTGCAACAAAGAACGATTGGAAGATCGAAATAAAGCGCACAATGATGGTGAATGGGTAAGAGATGCCGCGTTGGCCTATTCCGAAAAAAGAAACGCAAATAAATAACGATGATTGAGAATAAAAGCAACTGGCCCCTTTGGGAAGTTTTTGTGAGAAGTCGTCAAGGCCTTGGACACAAACACGTAGGGAGTCTTCACGCTGCTGATGCGGAGATGGCGATTGGGAACGCACGCGATGTATACACGCGCAGACAAGAAGGCGTCAGCATCTGGGTTGTCCCCGCAGAATCCATTACAGCGAGTTCTCCTTCAGATTCGGAAGCATTATTTGACCCTGCGAACGACAAGGTCTACCGCCATCCCACATTCTTCGTCCTTCCTGACGAGGTCAACCACATGTAACTTACAGTGAATCAAAATCAACATATGGATGCGCTTTTGCGCTTAGGAGACGACGCCCTCGTTCTTGCCCAACGTCTTGGTGAATGGTGTGGCCATGCGCCCGCTCTTGAGGAAGACATCGCCCTCACGAACATTGCGCTTGATCTGATAGGCCAAACCCAATCCTACCTCTCCCTGGCTGGATCACTCGACCCAGTCGCTCCTAAAACAGATGACGAACTCGCTTTTCTACGTTCAGAGAACGAATTCAAGAATTTACTTCTTGTAGAGCAACCAAATGGACATTTCGGAGATACAATCGCACGACAATTTTTGTTCGACACGTATGCACTGTTACGTGCTGAACATATCGCACAACAAACATTCGATTTGGATGCAGCTGCCATTGCCGCAAAAGCAGTAAAAGAAATCCGATATCATGCGGACCACAGCAGCAAATGGATCATTCGACTTGGAGACGGAACCTCAGAAAGTCACACACGTATTCAGAAATCAATTAACGATTTGTGGGGATTTACTGGTGAGATGTTTGCCGCTGATGAAGTAGACAACGCTGGAGCCATCGCTGGACTCCTGCCCGACCTCAGCGCATTGAAAACACAATGGGATGTAGAGATCGACAGTGTGCTTTCGGAAGCAACACTCATGCGACCAAAAGACGGTGCAATGAAAACAGGCGGAAGAACAGGTATTCACACAAAAGAACTGGGAATCATGCTTGCCGAGATGCAGATACTCCCACGTACACATCCTGGCGCGAGCTGGTAAGCCGACTATCTTGACTTAAATGATTGACCGCTCTCCTTCCTCACTAGTTAACGCAGTAAGCCGTCAATTACAAGACGTCATGGACCCCGAACTGCCGTTTTTGAGTGTAATAGATATGGGGATCCTGCGAGACGTGCGCTTCGAAAATGGCCACATTATTTGCGTTATCACACCCACATATTCAGGATGCCCCGCGACGGAAGTCATTTCCAAAGATGTACTTAAAGCAGCAAGAGTCATTGATTCTGACGCCGAAGTTCAAGTTGTTTTGTCCCCCGCATGGACCACAGACTGGATCTCTATTGAAGCGCGAGAGAAAATGACGGCAAATGGCATTGCGCCGCCTGAAGGATCAAGCCACGACAAGGCGTTCTTGACAGGAGATGGACACATCATCCCCTGCCCTCTTTGTAAGAGCAAAGAAACGAAACTCATCTCACCCTTCGGTTCTACACCATGCAAAGCATCATTCACTTGCAACGCATGCCTCGAACCTTTTGAACATTTTAAGTGCTTTTAACATGAGTGAGTCAAAAAACACCATCCACCCAGTCGTCACAAAAATGTTACTCGGAGACAAAATGACTGACTGGCTCAAGGCTGAAGTTCTTGATAGCCGACCTGGATTCTGTCGTTTATCTATGATTGCGAGAGAAGAAATGGCAAATGGGTTTGGAATCATACATGGGGCAATCACATTTGCACTTGCCGACAGTGCGATTGCATTTGCTGCAAATGCCCATGGACGTCATGCCGTGAGTCTCACGACTTCAATTCGCCATTTGGCAGCTGTGAATCCAGGCGACCTCATCACTGCTGAAGCAACCGTGACGAACTTAAAGCACCGGATTGTCAATGTCGATGCCACAATAACAAATCAAGACGGCGTTTGTGTTGCGGATGTTCGAGCGACTGGCTACAGGAAGAAAGAAGCGTGGTAAACGCCCTTGAGCGCGAGCAACTCTTCATGAGTACCCGATTCTATTAATGACCCTGCATCGATTACAAAAATCCGATCTGCGTCCCGAATGGTGCTCAATCTGTGCGCCACGATCAAAGATGTACGATCTTGCGTAATGGAGGTTGTTGCGCGCTGAATCATCTGTTCTGATTCAGAATCTATTGAGGAGGTTGCCTCATCTAAAATGAGGATACTTGGTGAAGCGACATACGCTCTCATAAATGCGATTAATTGACGCTGCCCCACAGACAACATCGCTCCCCGTTCTCTAACATGAAGATCTAGCGCATCGTCATATTTCTTAATAAACGTATCCGCCCCTACTTTCTCCGCGGCTTCCCAAATCATCTTGTCGGTAACAGCAGCATCATGAAAGGTCACATTAGCTCTCAGTGTGTCGGACATCAGAAAAACTTCCTGCTGTACAACCCCGACATTCTCCCTTAAGTGTGACAGAGAAATATCTCTTATATCCACACCGTCAATCAGAATTTGACCTTTTTGGTAGTCATAAAACCGAGACAACAAGTTAATCACGGAACTCTTACCTGCACCCGTTGCACCGACAAAAGCCACTGTTTCACCTGGCTCTATTGTAAAAGAAACACCCTTCAGAACCCAATTTTCTTCACTGTAAGCAAACCACACATCTTTAAACTCTATTTTTCCATCAAAGACCAAATCATCTCTCGTTCCTTCATCTGAAATGCGTTCGTCGATGTCAAAAAGTTTAAACACCCGAGCGGCATTCACAACACCCATCTGCAGCACATTAAAACGATCAGCCAGTTGTCGTATCGGACGGTACAACATAAAGACATACAAGATAAACTGAAGCAACATCCCCAGAGTCACTTCACCCCTGACGACTCCACCTACACCTAACCAAAGCAGCAGAGCCACACTCGTCGCACTCAGCATCTCCACAACTGGAAAAAAAATACTAAAGGCCTTGATCGAGCTCACATTCGCATCTTGATGAGACGTATTCAGTTTTTCAAATTTATCTGCTTCCACATCTTCTCTACTGAACGCTTGAACAATATGCATTCCTGTCACATGTTCCTGAACAAATTCGTTCATCTTGGACACTTGATTTCTGACATCAGCAAAGGATTTCTTGATGTGCTTTTGAAAAACGCGTGTGGCAAGAAGTAAAACCGGAATCGGCAGAATAATAATCAGTGTGAGCTTCAGGTCAATGATTAACATCGCTGTAAGAACAACCACTAAAGTCAATAAATCTCCAATTGCATTCAGCAAACCATTTGAAAACACATTCGCAATCCCATCTATGTCGCTGACTAGCCGCGTCACTAACTTACCAACAGGCATTCTGTCAAAGAATTTCAAGCGAAAAGAAACGATGTGCTTAAACAACTTCGAGCGCAAATCTAGAGACACACTTTGGGCAACCCAATTCGCCAAGTATGTGACATGGTACTTGAGGTAAGCCTCAGATAAAAGCACACCGATGATTGCAGCAAAGATCTTGAGCATCCCTTCATAGTCACCATTCGCAATCTCAACATCTACTGCATGTTTAATTAAAGCAGGTCTGACCCAAACGATGGAAGAAAGAACAACGATCAATATACCCGTGAAGACAAACCTCTTTTTATAGGGCTTTACTTGGGTTAAAATCGTCCCTAAAGTCTTGTTTTTGTTTTCAAACATTCCAAATGCGAAGGTAGTATGTATTGTCAGTTAGTCTCGCCCAAGGCAGTATAGAAATAGTGCACTAAGATTCAAACGTGAATCTTACTTACAAAGACATCTTTCGGATACATAACTCTGGAAAGATAAAGGCCACAACCTGGAGCTGACTTGCCTGCACGTGTGCGATCACATGAGGAAATCACATCTTTAAATTCATCTATAGTCATTTTGCCTCTCCCCACATCTAAAAGCGTTCCGACGATTGCCCGAACCATGTTACGCAAATATCTGTCTGCGGAAATTTCGATGCGTAAACGGGAAGAATCAAAGGAAATAATCTCCAATTTCCGAACATCACATATTGTCGTTTTCACATCGCTACCGGTTTTACAGAACGCAGCAAAGTCACCTTGAAAAATCAGATGGCTTGCCGCAGTTCGCATCGCAGAAATATCGAGAGACCCGAAAATTCGGGCAGAGCGACCTGAAAGGAAGGGGTCTTTTTCTGTATGAAGTTGATAGGTGTATGACCTGTCACATGCATCAAATCGAGCGTGAGATTTAGGCTGGACTTCAGAGATCGAAAGAATCGCCACATCATTATCAAGCATCCCATTCAGCTTAAATGCCAGCTGCGAAAGAGAGTCAAATCGGGAGGCAGGAAGCGCTGGGATGTCGCAGTGAGCGACATAGTAAGAAGCGTGCACCTCAGCATCAGTTCTTCCACAACCAAGGATTGAAGTCGGGCGCCCACACAAACGTTCTAAGGCCTCCTCTATAACTTGCTGTACAGATATAGAAAATGGCTGACGTTGCCAACCGTGATAATTTGTACCGTTATAGGCAAGCTCAATAAAGACCCTCACATCTTTTTTTTTATGACCAGGAAGCGATTGTTTCGCTTTTGTATTCCCCAGCTTCGAGTTTGTCCTTGATGTTCGAAAAGACTTTAATGGTGAAGTCCACATCTGCTTGAGTGTGAATCGCCGTAGGGATTAACCGAAGCATAATCGTGTCTTTAGGAACGACAGGGTAAACGACTATCGAACAAAAAATACCATGATTTTCACGCAGATCTACCGTCAGGTTTGTCGCCTCCCCGAGCCCACCTTGCAAGAAAACTGGCGTCACACACGAATTCGTTTTTCCAATATTGAATCCAGAAGATTTAAGTCCAGACTGAAGTGAAGTTGCAATCTTCCATAAATTATCCTTATGCTCAGAAGAGTCACGAAGCATTTGAAGACGCTTACGGGCGCCAACTACAATTGGCATTGGAAGTGCTTTTGCAAAAGTCTGCGAGCGCATGTTGTAACGAAGAAAATCAATCACATCTTCATCTCCCGACACAAAAGCGCCAATCGTCGCCATCGCCTTTGCGAAAGTACCGAAGTAAACATCGATTTGGTCGTGGCATCCCTGATGGTCTCCCGCGCCGCGCCCTTGTTCTCCTACGGTACCAAATCCATGGGCATCATCCACAAAAAGGCGAAAACCAAATTCTTTTTTGAATGTGCATATCTCAGCGAGCTTTCCTTGATCTCCAGCCATACCGAAGACCCCTTCAGTCACAACCAAAATACCACCTCCAGTAACATCTGTTATGTTTTTTGCGCGTTCAAGTTGCTTCGCAAAACTCTCCATATCGTTGTGAGAAAATACAAATCTCTTTCCTTGGTGAAGACGAACTCCGTCCACCATGCAGGCATGAGACTCGCTGTCGTACACAATGACATCATGACGACTTACAAGCGCCTCAATGGCAGACTGGCATCCTTGGTAACCAAAGTTTAACAAGAAGGAGTCCTCCTTCTGCATAAACTCAGAGAGATCATTTTCAAGTGCTTCATGTTCTGAAGTTTGGCCTGACATCATTCGGGCGCCCATAGGATACCCCATCCCCCATTTCGCAGACGCTTCTGCATCAACCTTACGAACCTCAGGGTGATTGGCAAGTCCCAAATAATTATTGACTGACCAAACCAACACTTCTTTGCCTCTAAAGGTCATGTGATTTGAAATTTCACCTTCTAATTTAGGGAAGGTAAAGTAACCATGTGTTTCTTTAGCGTGTTGACCAAGAGGTCCTCGGTCATTGCGAATGCGATCAAATATATCCAAGCGAATTTATTTTTAGATGTACTCGCAAAATTACTGCATCCAAACTAAAGTTTACAATAAGGTCTTACTAACTTCGCACTTGATTCGCTCCAATATGTTCAAAACTTCATTTATTGTTTCTTCTTTGGCGGTTTTATTCCTTTTTGCATCGGGATGTTCTGAATACAGCAAAGTATTGAAGAGCTCAGACGCAGAACTCAAGTGGGAATATGCCCAGACAGCATTAGATTCAGGGAAGTGCTTCAAAGCTTTGCCTTTGCTTGAAGAACTGGTGGGGCTGACAAGAGGCACACAACGCGCCCAAAAGGTGCAATACAACTATGCCCAAGCACATTATTGTGTGAATGATTTTTATTTGGCCAGGTATTATTTACACACCTTTGCAAAAACTTTCCCAAACAGTGAACTGGTCGAAAGTGTCGAGTTTGAAGCAGCAATCTGTAGCTACAATTTATCTCCTAACTGGTCATTAGACCAAACAGAAACGATTTTGGCCGTGCAAGAACTGCAAGTATTTATGGACAGATACCCCGCTTCAGTTCACCGCGACAGCAGCCAAACCATGATCGACTTACTTCGTGCAAAACTCGAAAAGAAATCGTTTGAATCAGCAGCCATATATCACAAAATAGGACACTATAAGAGCGCCACAATTGCGATGAAAAATGCTTTGAAAGACTTTCCTGACTCTCAATACCGAGAAGAACTTCAGTTTTTAATCCTCGACAGCTACTACCAATATGCGATTCAGAGTACAAATAGAAGGAAACTTGCTCGATTTAACGATGCTACGCTTGCTTTTCATACCTTTGCAACCCGATTTCCAGACAGTTCTTATATCCCTGATGCGGAACGAATCTATAAAAACTGTGTGAAAGGCGTGGAAATACTACAATCTGAAGAAAAATAGCAGAATGAACTTTAAGAACGTAAAAGCTGAAAGAACTACGGAAACCCGTAATACTCACAAGATCGAAACACTCGGTACAGGGAATCTTTATGAAACAATTGTTTTGCTTTCGAAAAGAAGCAACCAGCTTTCCCAAGATTTAAAGAAAGAATTGGCTGAAAAGATGGAAGAGTTTGTGATTCCAAATGACACACTTGAAGAGGTGTTTGAGAACCGTGAGCAGATTGAAATTTCCAAGTTTTACGAAAGACTTGCAAAACCTCACAGCATTGCAATAAAGGAACTTGAAGACGCGCAGATTTATTTTCGTCACGATGAAAAAGTAAAAGATCTTGATTTAGTCCTCGAGGTGAAAGCTGAGGCAAAAGCGACTGAAGACAAGGCAGACGACAAAGCAGACGATAAGGTGGCGGAGACGAAGACTGAAGACTCAGCCTCATAAACGTGTGATATGACCGGATTTCCGGACTCCCAGGACGACCAACTGACTTTGCTGGGGCGTCGAGTTTTATTAGGCATTACAGGAAGTATTGCTGCTTACAAATCTGCATTCCTCGCAAGAGAGTTGATTAAAAGAGGTGCCGAAGTCAGGATTGTCATGACACCCAGCGCCACAGAATTTATTACGCCACTCACCCTTGCAACTTTGGTGGGCAACCCTGTTCACTCTGATTTTACTGAAAGCATTGAGTCTGGAGCGTGGACAAACCATGTGGAATTGGGGCTGTGGGGCGATCTTTTTCTTGTGGCTCCATGTACTGCACAAACATTGTCTTTTTTTACGCAAGGCGCTTGCACCAATTTACTACAAGCTGTATTTCTGAGTTCCAGATGTCCTGTAGTTGTTGCTCCAGCAATGGACCTAGACATGTTTACAAATGCCGCAACACAAGAAAACTTAAAAAAACTATCCGAAAGAGGGATTAAAATCATTGAACCTACTTCCGGCGCACTGGCAAGTGGCTTAGATGGGCAAGGGCGTATGGAGGAACCTGAGGTAATCGCTGACTTTGTAGAGACATTCTTTTTGAGCAACATGCCATTGTCAGGTATAAAAGTTGTCGTCACAGCTGGGCCTACAGAAGAGCCTATTGATGCAGTCAGATATTTGGGGAACAGAAGTACAGGGAAAATGGGATTTGCGTTGGCAAGCCGTTTGGCCGATCTCGGAGCACACGTTACGCTTATCGCAGGCCCCGTAAATATAAAGACCCCTCAGAGACTCGCTGAGAGAATCGATGTGAGTACTGCACAGGAAATGTATGATGCAACCACACGCATCTGGCCGTCCATGGACGCCGGAATAGCATGTGCGGCTGTTGCAGACATGAGACCTGTCGATCCCGCAAATAAAAAACTTCACCGAGGGGATTTGCCTGATTCCATTTCACTAGAAAACACACCCGACACATTGCTTGAAATGGGACGAACAAAAACGTCGAGTCAAGTATTGATGGGGTTCGCTTTAGAAACCGATTCAGTAGAAGACAGCTTAAAGAGTGCCGAATCGAAGCTCAAAAGAAAGAACCTGGACTTTGTGGTTATGAACACGCTGGCTGACAAAGGGGCAGGATTCAACCTCAACACAAATAAAGTAACTGTGCTTCAAAGTGTCGGAGCGCATACTGAAAAGCGTATTTTTGAGTTAAAGACAAAAAGAGAAGTCGCTTATGATCTTATTGAGCTTCTTTCAACCCTTCTGATTTAAAAAAATGACGTTAGATTTCCCTTCAATATATCCCTCCGATTTATTTAAAGCGTGTGTTCTGTTTGGGGCAATTATTCTTGCAAATCCCTCTAAAATCAATGCACAAGAATTAAACTGCTCCGTTCAAGTCATCGCGCCTCAAATTGCCAATGTGGAACCAAGCGTCTTTGAAAGTCTGGAAGACGGGATTCGAGAATTCATGAATGGACGTCGGTGGACAAACGACAATTTCTCATTCGACGAACTGATAGAATGCACAATGCAAATCACGATCAGTGAAGCCATTGGAAACACTCGATTTAGTGGTTCTATTCAGATACAGAGCAACCGCCCTGTTTTCAATTCAGACTACAACACACCTGTTTTGTTTGTTCTGGATGGCGACTTTGAATTTGAGTGGGTTAATGGAACTTCGATTCTTTTCAATCAAGGTCAACACAGAGACAATTTGAGTTCTGTGCTTGCATATTATTCATACATGATTATCGGGATGGATTACGACAGTTTTGGATTGGAGAGTGGTTCAGAATATCTGCTGAAGGCCCAAACCATCGTTGCAAACGCTCAGAACGCTGGCGGAAGTGGATGGAAGGCGAGTCAAAGCAAGCAAAATAGATATTGGCTCGTTGAGAATTACTTAAGCCAAACATTCAGACCGCTTCGTTTGTGCATGTACAATTACCACCGAAAAGGCTTTGATTTGTTATACGATGACATCGAGACCGCCAGGTTAAATATCGCGGATGCACTTATAGAGATGAGATCTACGAATAGGATTCGTCCGGGCTCGTATAATTTACAAGTGTTTTTTCTAGCAAAACATGATGAAATCATTAAACTTTTTGCTCCAGCATCAGAAGCAGAAAGAGTAAGACTCCTCCCCGTCCTCAAACAAATGGATCCGGGAAATATTTCTAAGTATGATAATGCATTGATGTAGTCAACCTTGTTAACTCGACTCTAT